>MWVW01000006.1_pt1 | contig 54630 bp, 55 predicted proteins | sample 1047191 | NCBI WGS metagenome assembly MWVW01 (sample SAMN06349985, study PRJNA376086) | soil metagenome | isolation source: MtG22-5 sample Antarctic (ecotone) | place: Antarctica
ATATAAATTCTGGTAGTAGCCCTCTTTTCTGCCATAATTATATATTAGTGAATTTGATTTTGAAACAGCTTTGTAACTTTTTGAAACAAACCGTTGTTTTATTCGTTATCAATATTAACCATTTTTCCGCTTGAAATGGCTATAGTACTGCGTGTGTGTATTTTTTGTTATTAATTGTAATCACCCTAAATTTTCCTTACAAGCAGAGGGTCGGCGGTTCGAACCCGTCAACTCCCACAAATTACATAACCGTTCCTTCTGGCTTGATCAGCAACTTCAAAGCCCACGCCACTGATGTAAGACTTAAAAAAACAGCAATTACCCGCCGGAAAATATTTTTACTGAAAAATGATTTTGTCTCCAGATAACTACCAAGATATACATAGAGAAGAAAACCAGTGAAGGTGGCAGCACCCAAGCCAATACAAAACAGATTGTAGTGTGTGGAAGTTGGCTGCAGCCAGTCATTTGCTATGAGATAAGCAGACCAGAATGTCCAGAAAATAAACTGAAGAGGGTTTATCGCTTTTAACACAATGCCCATGAAAAATGATTTTGCATATGAATAATGTGAAAAATCTTTTTTCTGTCTTTTCTTTCCGTCTTTTCTTTTATAGGTTCTTATAAACATGATGATCCCTAATACCAAAAAGAGAACTATCATGACCCATTGCAAAATCAGGAATAGATGGGTCTTACGAATAAATGTGTCAAAGCCTAAAAAATAAAGACGGATATAAATAATTTCTACCAGTGAAGATCCAAGTCCAAATAACAATCCTGCTTTTTTGTTTTTATCAATGGTAAGTCCCATAGCAGTAGCACTCATGTTGGATGGCGCCAATGACCCTGATAAACTGATAATATATCCACTGAAAAAAGAAACGATCAAACTTCCCATTACCTAATGATTAAAAATTTCTTGCCACACATAAATAGGAGTTACGAGAAGATGTAAGAGTAGGATATTACTCATATTGTCCAATCCCTAACCTGGTTGCACCATTCTGAGCGGTATGGTGTGGTAATGCGTATATAATTATCGGTATAACCTTCCATCATACCCTTATCACCCGGCAGAGAGATGTTTTTTTGCAAACCCTCGAACAAAACTTTTCTTACATGGCCTGAATGCAAAGAAGTAAAGTGTTGCATTTTTGAAAAACTCAGGTTGCGGAGTTTTTTATTCCGCTCATGTCTTATATGTCTAGGCACTACCGGCTTTATTTCCAAAGCCCTGGTACCATCTCTTTCAGAATAAGTAAATACGTGTAAATAAGAAATTTCAACTCCATTTAAGAATTCAAATGTTTCATTGAAATGTGCGTCTGTTTCAGATGGAAAACCAACAATTACATCTACACCAATAGCGCAATGTGGCATTACTGATTTAATATGTTCAACACGGTCTTTGTACAATTCTCTTTTATACCTTCTACGCATAGATGCCAGTATTTCATTAGAACCACTTTGCAAAGGAATATGAAAATGAGGCATAAACTTTTTACTTTGTGCTACAAATTCAATGATTTCTCCGCTTAAAAGGTTGGGCTCTATTGAAGAAATTCTAAACCTTTCTATGCCATCTATATCATCTAATTCTTTTATTAGGGAATAAAAATTTTCAATTTTTTTTCCACCTTCACCTGTTTTCCCGAAGTCACCCAGATTAACCCCGGTCAGTACAATTTCTTTCACTCCATGACTTGCCAGTTCCATGGCATTAGCTATTGCCTGATTTATTGATCCGCTTCGGCTTTTACCACGTGCCAGGGGTATCGTACAAAATGAACAATTATAATCGCAACCATCCTGCACTTTTAAAAAGGAGCGGGTGCGGTCATTCAATGACCATGATGGATTAAAATGAGTGACGTGGTCAATATCGCAGGAAGAGATTCTAGCCGAATCGCCTTTTGTTAACTCTTTCAAATGTGTAGCAATATTGAATTTCTCTGCAGCACCCAAAACCAGGTCCACTCCCGGAATTTCTGCAATTTGCCGTGGCTTTAGTTGTGCATAACAGCCGGTAATCACCACAAGACTTTGTGGCGTTTTACGCTGTATGCGCCTTACAAGCTGGCGGCATTCTTTATCTGCATTTTCGGTAACTGAACATGTGTTGATCACATATACATCAGCCTGGTCTTCAAATCTTTTTTTTGAAAAACCGGCATCTTCCAATTGTCGGGAAAGAGTGGACGTTTCAGAAAAATTAAGCTTGCACCCAATCGTATGAAAAGCTACTGATTGCTTTTTTTCCATCAGCCGCCAAAGTTAGGATAAAAGTCTACACTCAAAAATGTATAAGTTGTAGAGATCATATTTAGAAAAAACTTCAAACCATAAATATATTAGATTTTGAACTTAACAATTTTTAATGAACACACTTGTTTATTTTTATCTCATGTTTGCTCTGCAGCATATTCCTTATCATCAAACTGCTTCTTTCAGCAATATTGTGATGGATTATCTGGACCGGAGAAAAACGTTGCATTCATTTTATTCTCACCCCCCGGATCTTGACGGATTAAAAGTATCAATTGTTGAAAAATCCAGGCAAAAAATAGACAGGCAAACTTTAGTTAACGCATTGAATTATCAATACAAAGGTCTGGCTATTGGTGGTGCTGTAAAGAATAACATTTCAGCTCTCGCCGATAAAAATACTTTCAGTATTTGTACTGCGCATCAGCCAAATTTATTCACAGGCCCGCTATATTTTATTTATAAAATAATGCATGCTATCAAACTCTCCTTTTTTCTAAAGGAAGCATTACCGCAATATAATTTCGTTCCGGTATATTATATGGGTTCTGAAGATGCAGACTTTGAGGAACTAAATCATTTCACTGTACAAGGCAAAAAATATGAATGGAAGACAAAGCAGAAAGGCGCAGTGGGCAGAATGATAATAGATAAAGAAATCACCGATCTAATTGTTGAATTACAACAGCAGATAGGAGTAGAGCCGTATGGTGATGAATGGATTGAGTTGCTGCAACTAAGCTTCATACAGGGCGAGACTATTCAAAAGGCCACATTAAAATTGGTGAATGCATTATTTGGTAAATATGGACTGGTTATATTGATAGCAGAAGCCGCGGAGTTGAAAGCAACTATGAAATCTGTATTCTATGATGATTTATTTAACCAGGTTCCATCTCAAATAGTAGAAGCTAGTTGTAATGATTTAGCTAATCATTACAACGTACAAGCCACCCCACGAACTATCAATTTATTTTATTTAAAAGATGATGTACGAGAGCGCATCGAAAAAGTTGAAGACCGGTTTAGGATTCTTAATTCGGACATTTCATTTACACCGGAAGAAATGAAAAATGAATTAGATACTTATCCTGAAAGATTTAGTCCCAATGTGATTTTACGTGGACTATTCCAGGAAACTATATTACCTAATATCGCATTTTTAGGAGGAGGGGGAGAGCTGGCGTACTGGCTTCAGCTAAAGGAATTGTTTGTTCATTATTCAATATCATTTCCTGTGCTCATTTTACGCAATTCATTTCTCATTATTGAAAAAAAATGGAATGAATTAATAGAAAAATTTCATTTTACGGAACCAGACCTTTTTCTGATCACAGATAAGTTATTGGAGAATCTTATCCGTCAAAATTCAATCAATGAAATTTCACTCAATGGAAATTTTGAAAAAACAGAGGAGTTGTTTGCCCGGATAGAACAGCAGGCGATAGCTGTTGACGCAACTTTATCGAAACATGTGGCTGCTATAAAAACCAGGTCTTTAAAAAATCTCGAAAAACTGGAGAAAAAAATGTTACGTGCTGAAAAAAGAAAATACACTGATCAGCAAAGGCAAATCGAACAAATGAAAGCAAATTTATTTCCTGGTAATGGTTTGCAGGAAAGAGTAGAGAATATTGCAGGTTTCTATGCAAAATGGGGTGCAGGTTTCATTGAAAATCTATTTCAAAATTCTCCTTCGTTAGAACAGCATTTCACCATATTAAAATCAAAACCTGAATAATCCTTTAAATATTTTGCTTCTGCCATCATCATTATCAGAAACAAGATGAAGCATCATACTATTGTGCCGACTCCACTGAACACAGACTGATTCTATTTTTTGCTTATTGAATATTTTATCTGCTGAGGAAAGTTTTATCAATTGGTCTGCTTTAATCGTTATTTCTTTTTTTTGTGAGAAATCCAGGATCCAACCTAAATAGCTTTCACCTATTATGCCGTCTTCAATAGCATTTGGGGTGTCTTCTTCCGATGCTGTGAACAGCAACAAATCTTTTTCTGCCACATAATATAAACCTGATACACCTGCCAATCCTTCATTTTCCGGAAGTTGTAACGATTTAATAAATAAAAGATTTGAAATTACCAGGCTATCTGCTATGTGATGTGATTTTAACCTGATCAGTTGATTGACGGGATTATTCTTATTAGCTCTGTTAATCAATAATAGATCATCATGAACAAATGTGGCGCCTTCAATATTTAATTCTTTAATATTAAGATTGGACTCCTGAAATGAAATAGCAGTCTTTTTAAAAGTACGCATAGAAGTCAGGGGAAAAGAAAACATTTCATTTCTATTGGGTGTGGACATAGAACCAAAAGCGTGGAGAACCGGTTTTGTTCCCTGCATTGATATAGCAGCCGATTCTATATCAGGTTTTATTGCTTTTGATATTCTGTAAGATGTGTCTGCATTTATGCGTATTGTATCTTTTACTTGATAATTGGTATTAAGAACAAGAATATAAGATGCATCATCCCCAAAAATAAATAATTGATTGTTGTAATATTCTATCGCGGAAGCTGAAGGAAAAGATAATTCATGATATCCCAGTAATTGAAATTGGGGGTTAATATTTTGTTTGCAGCTATTGATCGAAATGATTGTTCCAGCCAGCAGAACGTAAATGCTGAACTTTTTCATCAACATCATTTCGCAATTGCTGTTTATATGCAACGATTTTATTATTAATTGCTTCATCAGTGGTGCCAATGATTTGCGCGGCTAAGATAGCTGCATTTTTTGCTCCATTTAAAGCTACTGTGGCAACCGGAACACCATTCGGCATTTGTAGTATTGACAAAATTGAGTCCCAGCCATCAATTGAATTGGCGGATTTGATAGGCACACCAATAACAGGAAGGGTAGTAAGGGATGCAATCATACCGGGTAAATGGGCAGCCCCTCCCGCACCGGCAATGATAACCTTCAGGCCTCTTGATTGTGCTGATTTGGCATATTCAAACATTCGTTCAGGAGTACGGTGTGCAGATACTATAGTCACTTCAAATTTAATTTCAAATTCCTTCAGGATTTCCGCAGCGGATTGCATAACAGGCAAATCACTATCACTCCCCATGATTATACCGACAACCATGGTTTGTAATTTATGATTGGTAGTTTGTAAAATATCCATTCAATTTCTTTCCTTAAAAATTCGCTTTAATATGCTGCTTTATTGAAATAATGGCAAATGAAGTAATCTTTTTGGGTTTTTCATACGCAAATAGATAAACTTCATGAAATAATATGTTTGAAAAGTATTTATTATCCAAACCTCTATACAATATTGAATTTTGGAATGGTTTCTAATAGCAGAGTATCTTAACTACAAATTACCAACTTCAAACTACAAACATTTTTATTATTTTACCAAATCACCACGCAAACGTAACAATTCTATTTCAGCAATTTTGGTATTGTACCTGGCTTCAATCAAACGTGTGTTGGCATCAGCCAGGCTTTGCTGAGCTTCCCTCATTTCCAAAAATGTTGATATACCCAACCTATAACGCTCCCTGGCAATGAATAAATTTTCCCTTACCAGTTTTATATTTTCTTCTTCCAATACCAATGTTCTTTTGTAAAGATCATAATCCCGGTATGCATTGGAGATGTTGGTAGTGATTAGCGCCATGCTTCTTTTATATTGTAATTGCTGGTAATCAATATCTAGTTGTGCTGCGCGGGTCAATCTCCGGTTAGTGAATCCATTAAATATGGGAATTAAGGCAGTAATTCCATAATTGAAACCTTTATTCTGGTTCAATAATGGTTGTGTTATTTCATTCACTACACTCTGGTTTTTTGTGCGGTTGAAGTTATACGCTGAGTTGAATTCAACTGTAGGAAAACGTTCAGCCCTGCGTTCCCTTAAGGCCAAGCCGGCTATCAACAGGTTTTGCCGGGCGATAAGCAATTGCGGATTTGTTGCATCTATTCCGTTTTGAACAGAATCGAGTGTAAGGTTGGGATTGAACTGGATAGTAGTATCTGCAATTATATAAGTATTGGAAAGAGGTATAACCAATAAATTATTCAGGGTTTCTTTGAGTTTATTTATATTGACCTGTTGTGTAAGATGCGCTGACCGCTGACCATTAAAGTCTATTTGTGCCTGTAAAACATCAGGTTTTGCACCAGTGCCGATATCAAACTTATACTGGGCTATCTTTAAACGTTCTTCACTCAATTGCATTTGTTCCTCAATAGATCTTAGCTGCTGCTCCTGTCTTATGATATCATAATAAATACGCATCACATCGCTTACCGTTGCTATTACCTGGTTTTTAATTTGTAATTCACCAAGCGTTAGCATTTCATTTAAACGTTTGCGTGCTATGAACATCCTGAAACCATCAAACAACGTCCAGTCAAGGTTGACAGAGGCAGATAAATTATTGGAAACTACATCTCCACCCCTTTTTGTACCATTAGCGAGTTCCTGTTTTTGATTGTTATTATTGAATATCAATCCTCCATTGGCATTCACCCGTGGCAGAAGGGCATAACTGGAATATGCATTATTTAGTGCAGCTAATGAAGAATCATTTCTTGAGAGTTGTATGTCGTAATTATTTTGTAAGGAAAGAGCAATGGCTTCATTCAAACTGAGTGACCCTGTTTGTGCCTTTAAAGCGGAGAAACTTAATAAGAAAATTGCTTGTATAATACTTCCTTTCATGTGCATTCCTTAAAAATTGAAAATAGTTTAAACTAGCGCCGGTTCTGCAATTTTTTTTCTTTGTTCTTCTTCATCCATCACGTCCAGTTCATTCCGTTTCTTTCTCCGGGAGAGATAGGTATACATAGCAGGGACTACAAACAATGTGAGCACCAGTGAAAACATAATTCCACCAACAATTACAATTCCCAGTGGTATACGGCTTGTAGCACTAGCACCAAGGGAAAGCGCAATGGGCAATGCTCCTAAAGACATTGCCAGGCTGGTCATCAATATTGGGCGTAAACGTTGACTTGCTGCAAAAATTACAGCTTCTCTTTTTTCCATGCCCTGCATGCGTTGTTTATTGGCAAACTCCACTATCAGGATGCCGTTTTTGGTTACGAGCCCTATCAGCATGATCATACCGATCTGTGAAAAAATATTAAGCGTATGCCCGAAAATCCACAATGATAATAAGGCTCCGGCTATTGCGAGTGGTACTGTGAACATAATAATGAAGGGATCGATAAACGATTCAAACTGTGCTGCTAAAATCAGAAATATTAACCCCAGAGCCAACATTAAAGCAAAGTTTGTATTGCTTCCGCTCTCCGCATAGTCACGTGATGAACCGGATAGTTGTGTTGTAAAGGATTCATCAAGTAGTTTGTCGGCTACCTGTTGCATTGCTTCTATGCCATCACCCACTGTTTTACCTGGAACCAGTCCTGACGAAACTGTGGCAGATTTGAACCGGTTAAAATGGTAGATTGTTGATGGCGTAGTAGCCTCCTCCATCGTCACCATGTTATCGAGGCTGATCATTTGCCCCTCCACGTTACGTACATATAGTCCTTTTAAATCAGTAGGATCATCCCTGTCTGACCGTGCCACCTGGCCCATGACCTGGTATTGCTTTCCTTCGCGGGTAAAATAACCAAGGCGACGATTGCTTAATGCCAGTTGTAATGTTTGAGATACATCCTCTACACTTACACCCAATTCACTTGCTTTCAGTCTGTCTACATTTATGCGTAGTTCAGGTTTATTAAACTTTAAATCTGCATCCACACCCTGCAAAACGGGATTTTTGTTTGCTTCTTCCAAAAACCTGGGAAGGACTTGCGAAAGTTTATTGAAATCATTATTCTGAATGACGAATTGCACTGGTTGTCCACCGCGTCGGTTTACCGCAATGGTTTGTTCTTCAATAGCGAAAGCTCGTCCTTCATTGAATTTAGGAAGGTTTCGATTCACCATTTCCACAATATCTTTTTGTGAACGCTCCCTATCTTTGGGATCTACAAGCTGTACACGGACAAAGCCGGAATTAGTGGCGCCACCTGCCCATCCCGGGGCAGTCATAGATGCTACCATTTGTTTTTCCGGAACAGAATCTATAATGAAATCACTTAGCTTGTCTATGTAGTTGTCCATATAATCGTAAGCAGTGCCTTCGGGGGCTGTTACTTGTAGCCGGAACTGGCTTTTGTCCTCCATAGGTGCCAGTTCTGAAGGAATGTTTTTTCCAATCAAAACAATAAGGCCACCACATACTATAGTAATTATAAAAGCCATCCAACGAACACGCATAAAACGGGTAAGGAGGTTTTTGTAGCCGTTTTCCATACCCTTGTAAAAGGGTTCTGTTTTGCGATAAAACCAGGAATGTGCATGTACATCTTTTTTGCTCATTTTCACATTCAAAACAGGTGTTAGTGTCAATGATACAAATGCAGAAATCAAAACGGCTCCAGCTACTACTATTCCGAATTCACGAAATAGACGGCCAACAAAACCTTCCAGAAACATTATGGGAAGGAAAACGACGGCAAGTGTTATAGATGTGGCAATAACTGCAAAATATATTTCTTTTGACCCTTCCTTAGCCGCCTGCCATCGGTTCATCCCCGCTTCCATTTTTTTGTAAATATTTTCTGTTACCACAATGCCATCATCTACTACCAAGCCTGTGGCCAGTACAATTGCCAACAATGATAGCACATTGATCGTAAATCCGCACAGGTACATAATGAAGAAGGCACCAATCAATGAAACCGGGATATCGATCAGTGGACGAATTGCAATGAGCCAGTCACGGAAAAACAGATAAATGATCAATACCACGAGAACTATGGAAATAATCAGGGTTTCTTCCACTTCTGAGATAGCACGCTTTATAAACTTAGGCTGATCAATTCCTACGCTTATACTTAAGTCTTGCGGGAGCTCTTTTTTTATTTGTTCAAATCGTTTATAAAATTCATTTGAAATAGTAACATAATTCGATCCCGGTTGTGGTATAATTGCAAGGGCAATCATAGGAGTACCGCTTTCTTTAAATTGTGATTCTTCGTTTTCAGGCCCCAGTACGGCTTCGCCAATATCCTGTATACGAATGTCAGTACCTTCCAGATTTTTAATCGTGATGTTATTGAATTCTTCTTCAGTATTTAATCTACCAAACGTTCGTACAGTTAACTCTGTAGCATTACCAGCGATTTTGCCAGAAGGCAATTCCACATTTTCCCGGAGCAAAGCGGCTTGTACGTCTGATGGTGTCAACGAAAAAGCAGTTAATTTTTCAGGATCAAACCAGATACGCATAGCATAGCGCTTTTCTCCCCAAATTTGTATAGCACTCACACCTGATATAGTTTGAAAACGCTCTACAAGCACATTATTGGCCCATTCGGATATTTCCAGTTGATTACGGCTATTGCTTTGAACTGCTACTGAAAGAATAGGGTCGGAAGAGGCATCAGCTTTTGAAACTACAGGGGGAGCATCGAGGTCAGGGGGTAGAGAGCGGGCAGCCTGCGATACCTTGTCACGTACATCATTTGCAGCAGCTTCCAGATCTTCACCCAATTCAAATTCTACATTGATATTACTTGATCCTGCATTACTTGATGATGTGATATTTTTAATACCGGCTATACCATTGATTGCTTTTTCAAGAGGCTCGGTTATTTGTGTTTCAATAATATCGGGGTTGGCGCCACCGTACGAAGTTCGCACATTGATATTGGGCGGATCAATAGCAGGGTAATCCCTTACACCTAAAAACTTAAAACCAATAACACCGAAAACAACAATCACTATATTCAAAACAATAGCCAATACAGGTCTTCTTAAACTTAGTTCCGATATATTCATAATCCTGGTTTTCCTGCTATGAGATTAAATTTTAAGGCTTAATTCAAATTTGCTTCTTTATCAATCAGCCTTTCTTATTTTGCTGTGCTGAATCTTCAAAAATCTTTTGCTGCACTGCAGTTTTAGAAGTGGCATTAATAATTTTTGAAATAATGACTTTGGCTTCAGGCTTTAGACTCAGTAATCCGGTTACTATTACGGTATCGCCCTTTACTACTCCGGAGTGCACCTGCACCAAAGAAGAATCACGAACACCGGTTGTCACTTCTACAAACTGAGCCTCTCCATTTTTATAAACGTATACTTTTTTTCCACGGGCCTGTGGAATGATAGCCTGGGTAGGTATCATTAATGCGTTATGGTTAGGAGCAAATTCCAGACGGACTTTTGCAAAGCCTCCTGGTAACAGATCGTTTTCATCACCTTTCACCTTAGCTCTTATGGTAAGACTCCTGGTAGTTTCAGCAATACCGGATTCTGTGGCCATTACTACTGCAGTATATGCCCGCTCACTTCCCTCAACTGTAAAATTTACATATTGACCTTTTTTTATAAGGCTTGAATATTTTTCAGGTACATTAAAATCGATGCGCAAGCCACTGGTTTTTTGAATAAAAGTAATCACGCTGGCAGGAGTAACATATGCCCCTGTACTTATTTCTTTTAATCCAAGTTTACCACTAAATGGTGCCCTGACGACTGTTCTTGCTATCTCTGTTTGCACTATTGCAAGGTCAGCACGAATGTTACTGACCTGCAGTGCAGTGACATCATAGTCCTGCTTGCTGATGCCTCCTATCTTTTGCAATTGGTTATACCTCGCTTCAGTTTGCTGTGCTATTTTCAATTGCACCTGCAGCTTGCGTTTTTGTGCCTGGAGATCAGCATCATAAAGTTTGGCCAGTACTGCGCCTTTACCCACATAAGCACCTTCACGGATATATAAGCCTGTTATTCTACCTGATACTTCAGGATGTACTTCAGTAGATTCGGGTGAGACAATAGTGCCGGATACTTCGATGCCGTCACTGAGCGTACGGGTATCTACAATATATCCATTTACTCTTGCCGGGGGCCGCGGTGGTGTTTTTTGCTGTATGGTAACTTCTTTTTTCCTTTTGCTGGCACAGGAAACAAGAGCATTAGATGCAATTGAAATAGTTATAATAAAATAAATGAGATAAGAAATTTTCACTTGCATTAATTGGTGTTAGAACACCAAAAATAGTTCCTTATTAAAATAGATTTTGTTTAATTAAAAATATCCTGCTGCATTAACATTAATTAACCTTAATTATGATGATAAGCGGTTTATAAAAAGGATAAACCTAAACAGTAACTGTTAATGATTGCTTAACCTTATTTGCTTTATGAATGAGGTCTTGTTTTTCAGTACTTAAAATGGTTACATGCCCCATTTTACGGCCAGGTTTGGTAATTAATTTTCCATAGAGGTGAACAAAGGCATTGTCAATGGCTAATACATCATTGATTCCATTATAGCATGGCTGCCCTGTATTATTTTTTTCCCCGATTATATTGACCATTACAGAAGGCAACATGGCTGCAGTATTACCTAATGGATGACCAAGAATGATTCTCCAAAGCATATCAAACTGAGAGCAATAATGGGCTTCTATGGTATGGTGACCGCTGTTATGCACCCGTGGTGCCGTTTCATTTACCAAAACTTCATCATTAATATCCACAAACAATTCCACTGTAAACAAACCGGGAGAATTAAAATTTCTTACAACAGATAAGACGATAGCTTCTATTTTCCAAAGCGTTTGTTGAGGAATGTTGGCAGGACAAAGCTGGTAATCAAGCATATTCAGATCTTTGTCAAACACCATTTCCACCGGTGGATAAAAAGCGGTCTTTCCATCCTGGCTGATTGCAACCATCTGTGCAACTTCTTTTTTTAAGTCTATTTTTTTTTCCAACACTGCCGGTGCTTCAAAACCAAGATCAAGATCATCAGGGTTACTTAATATTTGAATACCCCTGCCATCATATCCACCTTCGGCTATCTTATGTACAGCAGGTAAAAAATCACTATGTTGTTTCAGTTCAGATAAATTTTTAGTGATTATAAATGCAGGCGTAGGAATTTGATATTCAGAATAATATTGCTTTTGTAAAATTTTATTTTTTATGATACGCAATACGGAAGGTTTTGGGAATATCTTTTTTCCTTCCTGTTCCAGCTTTTCCAGGGCATCAATGTTCACATTTTCTATTTCTATTGTCAGGGCATCTAATTCTTTACCAAAGTTATAAACTGCATCAAAGCCGCCAATGGCTCCCTTTACAAAATGGTGGCATAAATGCGCAGCAGGGCAATTGTTATCATCTTCCATCACATGTGTCTCCACCTGGTAATTTGCAGCTGCTTGTAATAACATTCTTCCCAATTGTCCACCGCCCAGTATGCCTACTTTTAACATGCAGCAAAAGTAGTCCAGAAGTATAACTCAAAGGCAGCGATTAAAATAATAATAGGCCTTATAAAAAATTATTATCTTTTAGCGAGTTTAGGTGGCAATCATGAAAAAATTTAATCTCAATGATATCTGAATACAGGCATAATGATTCGCATCTTAAAACCCGGTTTGAAGAAGCTTATTCACAGGTGACAGCCTTGATGGGAAAGGAACTGCCATCTTATTATACTTACCATAATCTACAGCATACAAAAGATGTGGTGCAGGCAGCCAGGTACCTGGCAGAAGCAGAGAATTTGCCTGCAGGTGAAATGTATATCTTACTCACTGCAGCATTGCTGCACGACACCGGGTTTATTAAAGGGCATGAAAATCATGAAGAACAATCATGCGAGTTAGCACAATCAATACTTCCTGAAATAGGATATAATGAACATCAGGTTGAAGCCATCTGTGAATTAATAATGGCTACCAAACTGCCGCATAATCCTGTTAACCAGTTACAACAAATACTTTGCGATGCAGACCTTTTTTACCTGGGCACTAACCGTTTTTTTATATCAGCTGAGAACCTTTTTCTGGAGTATAAGCATACGGGCATAGTAAAAGATTATAAAGAGTGGCAGGCAAAACAATTACAGTTTTTATATGCACATCGCTTTTTTACCAAAACGGCAATCAAAGAAAAAGCAAAAAAGAAAAAGCAACATTTGCGGCAACTGCAGGAAACATGGAATAAACAATACGGCGAAAAAAAGAGTCCGAAATTTTTTTCAGAATATATTACCGACTTTTCTCTGATGATATTGGGCGTTGTAACTGCTGGTTTTGCCTTAAAAGGATTTTTGGTGCCTAATCATTTTTTTGATGGTGGCGTAACCGGTATTTCCCTTCTGATACAGGAATTATATCATTTTAACCTGGCCTATGTAATTGTGATCGCCAATATTCCGCTTATTTTACTAGGTTATAAGACCATTGGAAAAAAATTTGCATGGAAAACACTTATCAGTGTGCTGCTTCTGGGTGTTTGCCTTCTCCTGGTGCCGTACCCGCTTATTACTTCAGATAAACTACTGATTTCAATTTTCGGCGGCTTTTTTTTAGGAATAGGCATTGGCCTGACTATGCGGGCAGGCTGTGCATTGGATGGGGTAGAGGTATTGGCATTGTTAACTTTTAAAAGAACTCCATTTACAGTAACCGAAATAGTTTTGGCAATTAATGTTTTTATTTTCTGTGTTGCTGCTGTCAAGTTGGGAATGGAGACAGCTTTATATTCAATTCTTACTTATTTCACCGCATCTAAAACGATTGACTACGTAGTAGAAGGAGTGGAAGCATATACAGGCGTAACGATTATTTCTGGCCAGAGCGATCTGCTAAAACACCGGTTGGTAAATGAATTAGGCAGAGGAATTACAGTTTATAAAGGAGAGAGGGGTTTTCTTCCAGGACAATTTGAATCGAGCTCAGATTGTGATATTATTTTTACTGTAGTGACCAGGCTGGAACTTAGACGGTTAAAAAATCTGGTATACGAAACTGATCCAAAAGCTTTTGTTTTTGCCAATTCCATAAGAGAAGCATCCGGTGGTATTCTAAGCAGAAAGGAAAGCCATTCCTGAATTAGAAATTTTAAAGAAATTGAATTTTTTATTTTTTTCATGTGGAATAGAAATATAATGTAGAAGAACGAAAAGTTTAATTTTGCTCAACAGAGTTATAGACGTACAAGGGAGCGTCGCAAGTAAAGTTCATTAAAGATTCTATTGCAGGCCAATTAAATATTATCTGGCAAATGGCAAATGCCTGCTATTAAATAAATAACTATGTCTACAAAGATAGCAACAACAAGTGCAGCACAAACTACTACTGATTTCCTCCCGCTACAAGGCACCGACTATGTAGAACTCTATGTAGGCAATGCAAAACAGTCAGCACATTATTATATGAGTGCTTTTGGTTTCCATGCGCTGGCCTATGCCGGACCTGAAACAGGACTCAAAGACCGGTGCAGTTATGCTGTGCGACAGCATAAACTAACTTTTGTGCTCACCACTCCATTACGTACAGATAATGAAATTGCAGATCATATTTATAAACATGGTGATGGAGTGAAATTTCTTGCATTGAGAGTAGACGATGCTACCGATGCATGGGAACAAACCACCAGGCGGGGAGGGAAAAGCTTTATGCAGCCTCAACACATGAAAGATGAGAACGGAGAAGTTGTTTTGAGCGGCATTCATACTTATGGCGATACCGTACACTTATTTGTTGAACGAAAAAATTATTCAGGTCCTTTTATGCCCGGTTTCAAAGTCTGGAACAATCCTCTTTTTGCCCCTGCTGACACCGGGTTATTATATGTTGATCATTGTGTAGGTAATGTGGGCTGGAACCAAATGAATCCCAGGGTAAAATTTTATGAAGATGTAATGGGATTTAAAAATATCCTGACGTTTGATGATGAAGATATTTCCACCGAGTATTCTGCACTGATGAGCAAGGTTATGAGCAATGGTAATGGCTTCGTAAAATTTCCCATCAATGAACCCGCAGAAGGAAAGAAAAAATCGCAGGTAGAAGAATATCTTGAGTTCTATAATGGAGAAGGTGTGCAACATGTAGCCATGGCTACTGCCGACATTGTTAAAACAGTGAAGGAATTAATGTCGAGAGGCGTTGAATTTTTAAAAGTACCCAATAGTTATTACGATGATCTGTTGGATAGGGTAGGGCATATTGATGAAGACCTCGAACCCTTGAAAGAACTGGGTATACTGGTAGATAGCGACAATGAAGGTTATTTACTACAATTGTTCTCTAAACCCATACAGGATAGACCCACACTATTTTTCGAAATCATACAGCGAAAAGGTGCAAAAAGTTTTGGCAAGGGAAATTTCAAAGCCCTGTTCGAAGCTATAGAAAGGGAACAGGCAGCCCGGGGCAATTTGTAAGAAGGTGTGTGAATGCTTAAAGATTCATTTTAGGAACTATTGATCATTACCTGAGCAAACATTGCAATCATTCAACTTTTTAGTTTTCTTTGCATTTCATTAGCGAACTTGCTGCTTTTCTTTACCTCATGATGAACCATTTAAGTATGAAAAACCTGCTGGTCATTATTTTACTTCATGCAACTTTATTATGTACAGGACAAACCGTTGTTTCATTCATCGATTTTCAGCGTACGTTGCCCCGTCCCGGCGATGCATTGAAGCGTAAGGAAGACACTTTGCAAAGACAGCTAAAAGCAAAAGGTTTTGATCGCCCGGCAAAATTTATGTACATCCGTTCTTTTAAGTATGACGGGCAACTGGAAGTATGGTTGAAAAACGACCGCAAAGAACCCTACAAACTCTTCAAAACTTATAGAGTATGTGCACTGGCCGGCAGCCTGGGCCCAAAGCGCATGCAGGGAGATTACCAGGTACCGGAAGGTTTTTATTATATCAATGAGTTTAACCCTAAAAGCAATTACTATTTATCACTCGGATTGAATTATCCCAATGCTTCCGATCGCATCTTAAGTGATTCATTACAACCTGGTGGTGATATTTATATTCATGGAAGTTGTGTGACGGTTGGTTGTATTCCTATAACCGACAAGCAGATAGATGAACTCTATATATTGGCGGCTTATGCCAAGGATGCAGGACAGGATTTTATTCCTGTGCATATATTTCCAATAAGGTATAACAATAAGAAAAGTGTCGATTACCTGGCGCAGCTCACTAAGACAGATGCACAGTTGAAAACATTTGCTGAAAAGCTTGAAAGTGTTTATGATCATTTTGAAATTACACGACAGCTACCCGTAGTAATGACAAATATTAACGGGGATTATGTATTCGCCAACTTATCAAAAAAAATAGTGCAACCAGTACCTACAAAGCTAAAAAAAACACCGGTTCAACATAGGCATAGAACAGTCAATAACCTGGTTGATGTTGTGAATGTATTGCCACAATTTCCGGGCGGTGGAATTAATTTCCTCAAATACCTGGAAAAGATGGGAAAGGCACTGGTGCCTTCATTACCTGAGGGAGTAAAAAAAGCATATGTACAGGTAGAATTTATTGTTGATGTAGATGGTACGCCTACCAATTTCAAAGTTTTGAAAGGTGTGAATGCTGAATTTGATGATGAATTAATTACTGTGCTCGAGCAAATGCCCCCATGGCAACCCGCCATTCTCCAGGACAGGGTGGTGGCAAAAAAATTAAAGCAGGGGTTTGCTATCGAATAATCATTAACCGATATTTTTTAGCGGTTATGTTTTTGCAATCAGCACCTGCAGGGTTTCCGGTGTTTGCTGTTGCAAAATAATCCTGTGGTCTTTAATCAATTCCTTTACTATTTCATCATTGAAATGCCTGATTGTAAGAAGCGTCAATTGGCGGGATAGCTGTACATCAAAAAATAATGAAGCCTCATGAGCCAGTTGGTCTACTTTTTCTGAATGTTCATCTACCACACATAGCATACTGATAGCAGCATTTTGGGTAAGGTTGGGTTTAAATTTTATTTTATCAAAAATCCTGTAAAATTCTGCATTCAATCCTTCTCCCACAAAAGAGAAATCTTTTGAATATAATTCTACCAATACCTGGTTGTATTTGTAGACAATGATCGGAGGTAAATGATGAACCGGTTTATTATGAATAACAGTGCCCGTATTTCCGGGATTGATAAAGGACTTTACATACAAGGGTATGTTTTTATTTTCTAATGGTTTTATAGTTTTTGGATGAATGACCTGTGCGCCATAATATGCCATCTCAATTACTTCTTTATAATTCAGTTCAGGTATCCACTCAGCTTTTTTATATGCCTTCGGATCTGCATTCATTACCCCCTCCACATCTTTCCATATGGTGAGGCTTTCGGCGTTCAATAAATTAGCAAAAACTGCAGCAGTGTAATCACTGCCCTCACGACCTAATGTAGTACTTTCATTTTCGTCAGTAGCACCTATAAATCCCTGCGTTAATATAAAACTGGTATTTGTTAAAAGAGATTTGATATTTTCTTCAGTTCGCTGGCTGGTAACATCCCATTGAATTTGGGCATTACGAAAATTATTATCAGTGCGGATGATATCCCTTACATCCAGCCAATGATTTGCAATACCGTTGTTATTCAGGTAGTGGCTCACGATAGACGTTGACAGCAATTCACCGGCACACACGATCTGGTCATAATAATAATCATACTCACGAACAGGTTTATCATGCAGCAGCCATTCTACTTCAGTAAAAAAATCATTTAGAAGTGTTGGATCATTATCCAGGCTTTTAGTGATGTGGATATGCTCTTCCTTTATTTTATTGAAAAGTTCTAGTGCGTTTTCTTTGTTTCCGGAAAAAAAAGCGTCGACTACTTTTTCCAATGCATTCGTTGTTTTGCCCATTGCTGATATCACTATAACTAATGGCTCCGATTCTAATGATTTCAGAATATCCCCCACCTTTTGTAACCTGTTTGTTGTGCTGACTGAAGCGCCTCCAAATTTGAATATTTTCATAGCGGTGCAATTTAGTCCCTCAGTTCATAGTTGCAAATTGATTTTGATAAAAAAGATAGATAAAAATATTATTTGAGATTTTTGTAGTTCTTCGTGGAGGGCATGCTGGCAAAAAATAGGTGTAGTATAGTTTCAGCTGGCTATCCACTGTATAATTTCTAGTTGCATTCGTTCAAAACCTTGAAGTAGATAAAAGGTGAATACTTACTTTTGCTCCTCAAAATGAGTGCATGAGCCCTACCAACCGGACCATTTTAACGCTTGATGAATTTACTATTCAATCACTACGCAATCTACCACATGCTACTGGCGAATTGAGCTCTCTCCTTCGGGATATAGGTCTGGCTGCTAAAAGAGTAAATGTAGAAGTGAATAAAGCAGGACTGGTGGATATACTCGGTGATGCAGGTACAATAAATGTACAGGGAGAGGAGGTAAAAAAGCTGGATATATATGCCAATAACCAGTTTGTAGGTGTACTCAAAAGAGGCGTGAGCTGTGCAGGTATAGCCAGTGAAGAACTGGATGATTTTGTTGCCTTTGATGATGAGGTGAGCAATGGCTCAAAATATGTTTGTCTTTTTGATCCTCTAGATGGCAGTGGAAATATTGATGTGAATGTTTCTATCGGCACCATATTTAGTATTTACCGGCGTGTTTCACCATTAGGTTCTGCTGTGGTGAAAGAAGATTTTTTGCAGAAAGGTAGCAGCCAGGTGGCAGCTGGATATATTGTTTATGGATCTTCTACTATGTTTGTTTACGCTACCAGGCGAGGCGTGAATGGATTCACACTGGATTCGGCTATTGGTGAATTTTGCCTCAGTCATCCCGATATCAAATGTCCTGAAATAGGAAAAATTTATTCAGTAAATCATGGCAATTTTTTTCTCCTGGAGGATAATGTAAAAAAATATATCAACCTGTGTCAAAATAAAACAAAAGAGAACGGCGGTCCTTATACCCAACGCTACGTCGGCAGCATGGTGGCAGATGTTCATCGCAATCTTATTAAAGGAGGCATATTTATGTATCCGGGCACCATTGATAAACCAAAAGGTAAGTTGCGGTTGCTATATGAATGTAATCCGTTCGCATTTATTGTAGAAGTAGCTGGCGGCAAGGCTACCAATGGAAGCATGCCCATTCTGGATGTAGAGCCGGTAGAATTACATCAGCGTACACCTTTTTTTATTGGCAGTAAATCAATGATGGAAGAATTAGAAGGGTGTGGTTTCATACAACAAGCGAACGCAAAACCATGAGTAACATTATTATTTCAGTACAGAACCTTGTAAAAAACTATAACGGATTCGAGGCTATTAAAGATTTGTCTTTTGATGTGTATAAAGGTGAAATATTCGGATTGCTCGGTCCAAATGGTGCAGGTAAATCCACAACATTGGAGATCATAGAAACATTACGACAAAAAACCAGCGGTAAGATTTTTGTCAATGGGATAGACCTGGATTCAGACCCCAATGCAATAAAAGAAATCATAGGTGTACAATTACAAAGCAGCGGTTTTTATCCCGGGTTGAACCTGTTAGAATTAATAAATCTTTTTTCCGGACTTTATAACCGTAAAATTGATGGTTTGGAATTACTTGATCGTGTGAACCTTCGCGATAAAGCAAAGGCAAAAGTAAAAGAGTTGAGCGGGGGACAAAAGCAACGTTTTTCAGTGGCCACTACATTGATCAATGAACCGGAAATTGTGTTTTTAGATGAACCAACGACTGGTCTTGATCCGCAGGCACGGAGAAATTTGTGGGAGCTTGTAAAAGATATTCGTGCCAGGGGTGCCACAGTGATCATTACTACTCATTATATGGATGAAGCCGAATATCTGTGCGACCGTGTAGCTATTATAGATGCTGGAAAAATAGTAGCATTGGCAACTCCGGATCAATTGATTGATGAACTGGTGGCTAGTGGATTTGAAAGACCAAAAGAAATGAAGACGGCCAACCTGGAAGACGTTTTTATTTCCATGACCGGGCACTCATTGCGTGAGGAATAAAATAGGATTGAAAAATCTGGTTAGTCAATACAAAACAAATGAATCTTCAACAAAAATTAAAAGACAAAATGATGGAAAAAATCAATAAAGAAAAAAATGAAGGGCTTGAATTTCTCAATAAAAATAAACAAAAAGAAGGCATTATTGAACTGGAAGGAGGAATGCAATACCAGGTGCTACAACAGGGAGCAGGAACCTTTCCAACCCTTACATCTACCGTAAGAGCACATTATGCGGGCTCATTACTAAATGGAAAAGAATTTGATTCTTCCTATAAAAGAGGGCAGCCCTTTGAAGCACCTGTAAATGCTCTGATAAAAGGCTGGCAAATTGCCTTACCAATGATGCAGACCGGAAGCAAATGGCGGTTATGGATACCCTCTGACCTTGGTTATGGGGACAGGGGCGCCGGAGGTAGCATACCCGGCGGAGCTCTCCTCGTTTTTGATATTGAATTATTAGATATTCTTGATTAATAAGGAGTATGGAAAAAGATTTAAAATTTCCGATTGGAGAATATAAACCTGAAAAGTTTTCACAAGAATTAAAAGATCAATGGCTTAATGATATTAAGTTTTTACCACGTGCTTTAGAGGTTGCAATATTAAACCTCGATGAATACCAATTGCAATCTCCCTACCGTGAAGACGGATGGTCAGTGAATCAACTGGTGCATCATATTGCCGATAGTCATATCAATGCCTATTGCCGGTTTAAGCTGGGGTATACTGAAGATGTTCCGGACATAAGACCCTATGATGAAAAACTATGGGCAAATACTGCCGATGTTCAAAATCTTCCTATCAATATTTCTGTTACCTTATTATTTGCACTGCACCAGCGCTGGTATGAATTTTTAAAGAATTTCTCTGATAAAGACTGGGATTGCACCGTATACCACCCTGAACACAAAAAGCAATTTTCATTGTGGCATTTGTTAGGTATGTATGCATGGCATAGCAGGCACCATGTAGCACATATTACAACATTGCGTGAAAGGAGGGGATGGTGATTTAGAGAGCTGAAAATTGGTCATTCAGAAATTGAGAATTTCAATTTAAATGATTGATGTGAGTATGTTTTAAAATGAAAACATTCAGTCAATGGAAGACTAAATAAATTTAAATTCATGAAATGGAAAGTTTTGGAATCGGAATACCTGCACAAAGAACCCTGGCTGACGATCAGGAAAGATAAATGTGAACTTCCTAATGGCAAATTAGTTCCTGCTTTCTATATCAATGAATATCCCGATTGGGTGAATGCATTGGCATTGACTGAAGATGGTAAGGTGATTATGGTAAAGCAGTACCGGCATGGCATTGGTGAAATAGGTATTGAACTACCCGGGGGTGTGGCAGATGAAGGGGAAGCACCGGAAATTGCTATTAAAAGAGAATTATTAGAAGAAACGGGATATGTTTTTGACAGTTTGCAAAACCTGGGAAAAATATGCGCTAACCCCTCCACGACAAACAATTTTATGTACATGTTTCTTGCAAAGGGAGGAAAAAAAATAGCAGAACAAAAACTGGACGACCTGGAAGAAGTAGAGGTAGAGTTTTATACAATTGAAGAAATAAAAACTATGGTCAGGGAAAATAAAATTCGCCAAAGCCTTCATGTCAATTGTATTATCTATGCCCTGGTAAAACTTGGTGAGCTTAAGCTTTGATGATTTTATCTTTATCTACTTCGGCAATTAAAAATATACTACCGCAAACCAAAATCATATCATTGGCACCTGCCTTTATTTTCGCATTAGCTAATGCTTCGTTTACATCACTAAATCTTTCTCCCTGCAAACTAAATAATGCAGCATTCTCCTGTAACTTTCTTGCAGACAAAGCCCTGGGAATATGTGCTTCGGTAAAATAATAACAAGCATCTGCAGGCAATAGTTTTAATATGCCTGCACATTCTTTGTCTTTAACCATTCCTATTATTATATGAAGGCGGTCATAAACTTCATTTTTCAACTGGTTAAGTAATTCATTTAAGCCAGGCTCATTATGCGCAACATCCAAAACGATTTTCGGTTGTTCATGTATCACATCCCAGCGTCCATACAAGCCTGTCAAACCTTTTACATCAGCCAGTGCTGTTTTGATTGTTTGTTTACCGATCTTGAATTTGTTTTGAAGCAGGCTTACTGCCTGCAATACGGTACACAGGTTTTTTGTCTGATAAATTCCAGTCAGATCGAGAGAATAAACATCATCTGAAATTTCTTTTTTATCATGTATCGTCACTTTCATTATTCTTTCTTCCTGCATGGTATTTTTTACAACAAACCTATCAGATGCAAATGAAACCGGGGCATCTGACTCTTTGGCTTTTTTGATAAAGATGGATTCAGTTTCGGCCTGCCTTTCTCCAATTACCACTGACGTATTTTTTTTAATAATACCGGCTTTTTCTTCAGCAATTTCCTGCAAGCTATTTCCAAGCATATTCATGTGGTCGCGGCCGATATTGGTGATGACTGAAAGTTCGGGCATTATGATATTAGTACTATCAAGGCGTCCTCCCAGGCCCACTTCTGTTATTACTATCTCTGCTTTTTTTTGTTGGAAATAATGAAATGCCAAAGCAACAGTGATCTCGAAGAACGATGGTTTTATTTTTTCAACTACGGGCTTTATATGCTGAACAAAGTCAATGACAAATGACTGTTCAATCATTTGTCCATTCAATTTTATTCTTTCCCTGAAATCGTATAAATGTGGTGAAGTATATAATCCTGTTTGATAACCTGCTTTTTGAAAAATGGCGGCAAGCATGTGACTTGTAGAGCCCTTACCATTGGTGCCACCTACATGTATACTTTTAAAACTGTTCTGGGGATTTCCTAAATGCCGGCAAAGAATTAGGATATTGGTAAGGTCTTTTTTGAATGCAGCACTGCCTATGCGGCTAAACATGGGCAGTTTATTATACAAATAATCTATTGTTTGCTGGTAATTCATTCCCGCAGCAAAAGTATTGCCGTTGCGGATCAGCCTTTAACTTTAAAATCAAATACAATAGTTTGCTTAAAGCCACCTTCATATTTGGGATAAGAAATTTCATAGGCCCGTCTTTTAGCAATATCTATCATTTTACGATTTGAAGTAGTTGTTCCTCTGGGCTGAAGCGATGTAGATACTAGTTTGCCATTTTCATTTACTACAACATCCAGGGCCACTTTTCCACTTTCATTAAAATCATCTTCAAAAGATGCACTTGGGATCTGCACTACCCTGATGCCCTGAGGTCTTGGCGCCCCGGAATAGTTTCTGCCTGTAGGACTGCCACCAGGTCTGCCCTGGTCACCCTGCCCCCCTGCAATTCCTTCACCCGTTCCAGGTCTATATGTATCTGCACCGTTTCCTCCATTTCCACTACCCCCCGTAGTCCTTCCTAAAACCGCTTTTGGCTTTGGTGGCGCCTGGATCACTACTGGTTGAGGTGCAGTGTTGGATTTAACAACTTTGTCATTATCAATTTTAATTGCATTAGGCTGAGACACTGCAGGTCTTTTGATAGCAGGTGCATCATTCACATCCCTGTCATCAGTTTCTACATCTTTTGCCTCACTTATTTGCGATTGTATAGGTTGGGGTGGAGTATAGGCCGGTTGCTCGGCAGGAGCAGGATCTCCGGGTAAAAGGGGTTGATCTTTACCAGAACCAAAATCACCACTTCCCAGGTTCACTTCTATAAATTCTTCGACATAAGGAGGATCTACTACAGGGAGGGGCCATTTCACTAATATAAATAATAAAAGTAAAGCACCCGCAATACCAAATGTATAAGCTGATGCTTTTATGTTTTTTTGTCTCTCAAAATCAGCAGACATGGATATATAGTTGCTCATAGAATTGTAAGTTTCAACTACTTTGATGGTTTAACGATTGAAAAGTTATAGAAATTGCATTTGAATAAAGAGTAATAGGAAATGTTTTAACATTTATAGAAATTTCTCTAAAGCAGTAGAGGGCCTAAATATTTATTCAAAAAATAAATTATTTATAGTTTTTTTCTGAATTTACTTTAAAAATTAGTGTGCAAAATCTGCTTCAAACCGGCCTTTTATTCGTTCCATCGGTGGATTAAAATATCCGAATTTTAGATGAGTAAATTCCTGGCGTAACATATCCATCATTTGTTTGACCCCCAATGTGTCGCCCGTTTCGGTGACACCTATTTTTCCCATGTACCAATCCGGATCGATATTGAAGTTGCGCCATTGGATCATACAAAGTTCAGTTTCAATGATCAATTTTCTTAATGCTTCATATTCCGCTACTGAATCAGTCATGCCCGGGAAAACAAAATAATTAATGGAAGTCCATCCGCCAAAACCATGTACCACTTTCAGGCTTTCTACGATATCTTCAAATTCATAATTATTGGGCCTGTAGTAAGGCGTGTATATTGCTTTCCTGGCTGAATTGGTGCTGACACGAATACTGTTCAATCCTGCTTTGCATAAGGCTTTCACAGCATCTGGTTTTGAACCATTGGTATTGATGTTGATGCTTCCCCTTTTTGTATGTTTTCTTATCTCTACAATTGCATTTCGGATAGTTTCCCACATAAGTAATGGTTCTCCTTCACAGCCTTGTCCAAAGCTTATAATTGGGAAAAGAGCTGAATCTAAATGCGGAACGGTGAACTCAATTATCTCTTCTGCAGAAGGTTTGAAAGTCAACCGGTCTTGTGTTGAAAAAATTGTTTCTTCCTCGGGTTGAAAAGAAATACATCCTATACAATTTGCATTGCAAGCGGGTGATGAGGGTACCGGGCATTCCCAACGCCCCATAAAATAATTTCGTGCAGCAGGGCAATGATAGGTGAGGGCACAATTATTTGCCAGATGCGCCACCAGGCGGTTTTGCGGGTAGTCCTGCAACATTTTCTGAACTCCCTGTGCTACTTCATCTTCATTAAAGCCGGCGTTTTCCTGGCGTATGTCCTGTTCTATCCGTACTGCAGGAACATAAAATTTATCTTCAAGCCACCCGGCAGCTGTGTAACAAAACAGCGGCAAAGTTGGTGCACTGGACAACGTTTCGTACGCTGCTAAATATAGACCTGTATGTGCCGGAGGAATAAATGCAGCTACTGCCCAACCTTTTTCACAGAGCCGCATTTCACCCGTTGCCACATCTATTCCAATACCTTTTCTCTGAGGAAGTTCATATAGCTGCCCGCCCTGTGGCAATTCTATCCATTCATCGCTGGAAATTTCGATTGCATCCCATCCCGATCTTCCTGCTACATAGAGTGATGTGTCTTCAAAAATATTTCCCTTGCCATCAGAGTATAAAATATATGGTGATGAATTTACAGGCACAGTGGGTTATACTTTATTTAAAATTTGATTATGATTTTTTATTTGTTCCGCACTGAAATGATTCATGTTATGTAACTGATCTGCATCTATTTTTTTTAGAATTTCCAGCTGTACATACAATTGATTGGTTCTGATTATGGTAATGAAATCGGGACGGATTATAAAATCCTGTACCTGTTGCCATGGAAGGCTTTTGTGCGTACGCTGTCCTGGTATTAATATACCTTCTTTAGTCAGTTGAAGATCTGTTTTGTGATAAATCCTTCTTTCTGTAAATATTAGCAGCAGGGTGATAATTGCCCACAGAAAAAGTGTAATTATAGAAATTGTATTGGCAAAAGGGATAAAAATAAAACCTAACCATGCAAAACATATAAACTGTGCGATACGCATCCACAGATTATAGGTTGCCCGTTTATTCCACTTCTTAAGTGAAATGGCATAAATAATACTAACAAGAGCCACGGCATATATTGGATAGAGAAGAAGTAATTGCTGATAATTCAAATGTTTAATTAAAATACCTGCATTTATTATTAAAAACAGGCTTGCGATTATATGTAGTGGTGCGGTTAATCTTTTCCGTCGTTCGATGCTTTCTATTTTTACCGGTACATTATACATGAGAAGAAACAGGATTACTTGTCACCAACAGATTGCATAATTTAAATAGTACTCTTGCACCCACATTGGCGTCCCAGCCGGTTTCGCTTGTACTCACCTCGTTCAGATCAAAACCCACGATATGCTTACCGGTTTTTATTAATTTATCAAATAAATAAAAAATTTGTTCAGTTTCAAAGCCACCCTGCACAGGTGTACCTGTATTAGGAGCCAACTTGGGATCGAGTCCGTCAATATCGAATGAGATATAAACTTTATCCGGCAATTGTTCAATGATTTCCTCTGTTATTTGCCTGAAAGTTTCACCCTCATATTGCCGTACACGTATTTCTTTATCGAAATATGTTTTTATGCGTTCTTTATTTTGTTTTATATATTCCCATTCGCCCTGAGAATAGTCTCTTACACCTATTTGAACAAGTTTGCTTATTTGTGGTATTTCCTGCAAGGCATTATGCATTATACTGGCATGTGAGTATAGAAATCCTTCATATCCTATGCGCAAGTCACAATGAGCATCTATTTGTAGTATGCCAAAATCCCCATGCTTTTCACCAATGGCTTTAAAATATCCTAAAGGTGTACTGTGATCTCCGCCAAGGAGCGCAACCAGCTTTCCTTTTTCAAGAAGACCTTTAGTTTGCTGATAAACCCAGTTATTCATAAAATTGCTTCCTTCGTTCACCTCCCTAAGTGTTTTACTCATGAACTGGTTGTTTTCTACTGCATCTCCTTTTGATATATAATCAATGTATAACTCTGCTTCCTTACGCAAATAGTCACTCTTAAATAAAATTTTACGGTCTGTTTCTTTTAAATAGAAACCTTGTTTCCATGCATCGGGCATGTCCGGATCAAAAAGATCTACCTGCAGGCTTGCCTTCATGATCTGTTCTGAGGCACGGGCTGTGCCTGAACCAAAACTTACAGTTACTTCCCAGGGAACCGGTAAAATAATTAAACGGGCATCTTCTTCAGTAAATGGCAATCCAAAAATATTATTATTGGGATTGCCTGCTATATCAGGATCAAAAGCGGAAAGGTCAACCATAAAGCGGTGTTTTAAAAAGCGGTGCAAGTTAAACCCGTTTATTCTGGCAACAAAATGACTGGTTTTTGAACGCATTATTGTTTTGTGAAAAATATGATGAACCGTCAATATTGCTTTTTATGCTTAAGGTCTATTAGCTTTTGCGCTAACTTTGCGGTGCAGGTTAATTAGTTATGAAAAAAATTCACATCATTCTTCTTTTACTGGTAATAGCAGGCATTGTAGCCATGTCGTTTTTTGTAAAAGACCTCACAACCTATGAAACCTTTGCTTCCGCAGCGGTCAAAAAGGATCAGTTTGTTGTAGTAAAGGTTAAACTTGATAACAACCTGCCAATTGAATATGACCTGGTGAAAGACCCTAATAAAACCATTTTTTATGCAGTGGATCAGGATGGCGGGCGACGAAAAGTGATTTATAACAATGCCAAGCCCACAGATATAGAACGAAGTGAGGGAATTGATCTTAATGGTTATATGCGCGGCGATTATTTTGAGTGCACTAAGCTTCAAATGAAATGCCCTTCCAAATACAAGGATGATATGAATGCCGCAAAAAAGAATTTGCCATCAGGCAAAAGCCAAACTGAATACAAATATTAATCACGAATGGATTTTATAGGCGAAAACCTTTTGCCGGGAAAACTTGGCCATTTCTTTATACTTCTTTCTTTTGTTGCTTCATTTGCTGCCACAGTCAGTTATTTCTTTAGTACAACCAAAAAAGAAGAGACCCAAAAAGCACAGTGGCGCTTTTTAGCACGCATTTTTTTCATTGCTGAAACGGTTTCCATTATTTCCATTTTTGCGATTCTTTTTTTTATTATCAGCAACCATTTATTTGAGTATAAATATGCCTGGCAGCATAGCAGTAAAGCCCTTGAGATGAAATACCTGCTTAGCTGTTTTTGGGAAGGTCAGGAAGGAAGTTTCCTGTTATGGAGTTTCTGGCATTGTATATTAGGCCTGATCATAATAAAAAAAGAAAAGCAATGGGAGGCGCCTGTAATGTCTGTTGTGAGCTTTATGCAGTTTTGTTTGGCGACAATGATCGTTGGTTTTACTTTTTTTGAACAAAAGATTGGCTCAAATCCATTCTTGTTGCTTCGTAATGAACTCGATGCTCCGATTTTTTTACGTGCCGATTATCTGTCACTGGTACAGGATGGAAATGATTTGAATCCATTATTACAGAATTACTGGATGGTAATCCACCCTCCTGTATTATTTCTTGGGTTTGCATCTGTATTGATTCCTTTTGCTTTTGCCATTGCAGGATTATGGACAAAAGATTATAAGGGGTGGGCAAAACCCGCTTTGCCCTGGGCGCTATTTTCTGCAGGTGTTTTAAGCTTAGGCATTATGATGGGTGCAGCATGGGCTTATGAATCTTTAAACTTTGGAGGTTATTGGGCATGGGATCCTGTAGAAAATGCCTCTCTTGTTCCCTGGCTTGTTTTAGTGTCTGCAATTCACGCATTACTTATTTTCAGGCATACAGGCAATGCTTTACGATCTTGTTTTTTATTTTTTATTTTATCTTTTTTACTGATCCTTTATTCCACTTATCTTACCCGTAGTGGCGATCTGCAGGAAACCTCTGTACATGCATTCACAGACCTTGGTATGAAATGGCAGTTGCGCATTTTCCTCCTACTTTTTGGCATACCCTCTTTCATATTATTATTAAACCGCTATAAAAAAATACCTCATATTGTAAAAGAAGAAGAAACTTCTTCACGTGAGTTTTGGATGTTTATTGGTTCATTGGTTCTGCTCCTTTCTGCCGCTACTATCATCATCATGACTTCTTTGCCGGTGTTTAATAAAATAGCCAGCGTCTTTGTGGGCCAGGGAAAAGAAGTGTTTAAACCGCTTGCCTTCAGTGAAGACACTGTTTTTGCTTATAATCGCATACAAATTTTTGTAGCTATAATTTTAGGATTTCTTACAGCCATAACACAATATTTGAAATACAAATACAGTCAAAAAAATTTTGTATTCAATAGAATTTTTTGGCCATCATTGGCTTCACTTTTAATTACATCGTTAATTATAAGTTTAGGCAACATACAATATGATGAATATGGAATTGGATTTCTTGGCGCTATATGGCTTGCGATCTTTTCCAGTGTATACACAGTTGTTGCCAATGCAGCTTACATATGGATTGGTTTGAAAGGCAAACTGAATATTTCGGGCGCATCAGTTGCTCACCTGGGATTTGGGATGATGCTGTTAGGTATTTTGATTTCTTCTACAAAAAAAGAAGTGATCTCTCACAACCTGAGTGGCATTTTTGCTTCATTAGGAGAGGGCAGTAAGGAAAAGCCCGGTGAAAATTCTACTTTGGTAAAAGGTTTGAAAACCGACATGGGAAAATATTGGGTGACCTATGAAAAAGATTCTGCCCATCCCAAAAAACCATTATGGTTTTATGATATAAAGTTTGAAGGAAAGGAAAAACCACATTCATTTACGTTACAACCAAATGCCTTTATTAATTATAAAGGAAACGAAGGGCTAATGGCCAATCCAGATGCTAAACATTATCTCACTTATGATGTGTTTGCTTATATCACCTCGCTACCGGATCCCGAAAAAAGAAAGGAAGACACTGCCGCTTTCAGATCTCAGGTCCTTGAAATAGGTGATACACTATATTACTCTAAAGGTTTTGGGGTATTGGAAAAAATTACTTCCAAAAATAATATCCCGGGCAATTTTTTACCTGCCGATACTGCTTCTGTTGCTACAATCAAAGTATTTGCTAAAAGCGAATCTGTTTATACTATCGAACCATTGCTTATCAATAAGGGTGGGGCATTGCTTCCATTTCCTGATACATTAACGGCAGAAAGCCTGGTGGTACAGCTGCAAAAGGTAATGGGTAATAAGGCAGAAATCGGAGTTAAGGAATCTGACTCAATAATGCAGTATCTCACTTTAAAAGCTTATAAATTCCCTTTTATCAATCTTCTGTGGCTGGGAACATTAATAATGGTACTGGGATTATTAATGAGCATGGTGCGAAGAATAAAAATGAACAGGAGCAGGCTTCAAAAAATTTAATCTTTTATAAACAGCATTTATAATAGTTTCATTGTCTCTTTAAAAAAGATTTTTGTATTTTGTTTTTATGTCTTTCAGGTTCCTTTTATATAATTTAGTTTTTCTGTTATTTATCATTCCTGCCAGTCAAATAACCTATGCCCAGGAGCCTTCAAAACCAGTTTGGGGACCTAAGGACACGATCATTGTTAGCATGATAAATTATGAAGGCGAAATTCTATCCTATAAAGAACTACAAACTGTATATGTCTCTAACCTCCCGCCTGAAAAGCTTGCTAAGGCGATAACTAAATATAACCGTCTTCGAAATGCTGTATACGTTACCTATCCGTATGCCCGCACAGCGGGTGCTACTTTAAATGATGTGGCTTTTAAATTGAAGGGTATCAATGGCAAAAATGAGAGGAAAAAATATATAAAATCGCGGGAAAAGGAATTGAAAGAAAAGTTTTCAGATCCGCTAACCAATTTATCAGTTTATCAGGGCAAAGTGTTGATGAAGCTGATCAATCGTCAGACCGGAAATAATTGTTATGAAATCATCAAAGAATATAAGGGCAGTTTAAATGCCCGAATGTATCAAACCGTTGCTTTCTTTTTTGGCAGCAATCTGAAACAGGATTATGATGTAGCCAATACTTCTGACCGCCAGATAGAAGCAATTGTTAATGAAATAGATGCTACCTGGTACAATAATCCATTTAAACCGGGCATTAAATAAATTTCATCTATCACCTCTGTATGTTTTCGTTAATGTTATCAGCGACAAATCCTTATTGGTTAACTTGCAGCCTCATTTAATTTTAGTTACGGATGAAATTGGATGTACTGGCGATTGGCTCTCATCCCGATGATGTTGAATTGGGGTGTTCGGGAACGCTGATCAAGGAAATAAGACGAGGGAAAAAAATAGGGATTATAGACCTGACACAAGGAGAATTGGGTACGAGGGGTACAATAGCAACACGCCATCATGAAGCTGCCGACGCTGCCAGGATTCTTGGGGTTGAAGTAAGAGAAAATCTGAAAATGAGAGATGGTTTTTTTGTAAATGATGAAACACATCAGCTTCTGCTCATCAAGGCACTACGTAAATACAAGCCTGAGATAGTAATTGGGAATATCATGGATGATCGTCATCCGGACCATGGCAGAGGAGGAAAGCTTATTTACGATGCTTGTTTTTTATCAGGTTTAAAAAAAGTACAGACGATAGATGAAATGGGAAAGGAGCAGGAAAGCTGGAGACCTAAATATGTATTGCAATATTTGCAGGATCGTTTTTATGAGCCGGATTTCATAATTGATGTAACAGAGGTATGGGAACAAAGAATGGAAGCAATACGGGCCTATAAAACACAATTTTATTCTGTTGAAAGCAAAGAACCACAAACATATATTTCAAGCCCTGAATTTATGCAAACGCTTGAATCCAGGGCCAGGTTGCTGGGAAAAAGAATTGGTGTGCAATTTGCTGAAGGATATCTTTCAACCAAGAGCATAGGAATCAATAACCTGGATGCGCTGGTACTCAATGAAACTTAAACAGTATAAGCCAACCGCATTTTATCCACTACATATTTTAAAGTATTAATTATAATTCATTCATGGCAACCCCAAAATTTGCACCTGCAAAACAATCGTTTCACTCGGAATTAAAAAGAAGAATCAGTTCTTATTTTCAAGAAACGGGTAAATCAGCTACAGGTAATATTACTCTTTATACAAAAGCAATAGTATTATTGTTCGCATTCATTATCCTGTACATACATCTGGTATTTTTTACGCCGGCAACTTTTTGGGCTATATTGGAATGTGTTTTATTGGCCTGTGCCGTAGCAGGTATAGGATTCAATATTATGCACGACGGTGCACACGGCAGTTTCAGTAAATACAAGTCGTTAAATAATGTAGCTGCTTTATCATTGAATATTTTGGGCGGCAGTCATTTTATGTGGAATATGAAGCATAATGTGATTCACCATGCATATACTAATATTGATGGAGTGGATGATGACATTGACATTAAGCCATGGATGCGCATGAGTACCACGCAACCGAAATACCTGATGCACAGGTACCAGCATATTTATTTTTGGGGGCTTTATGCCCTACTTTATATTCTCTGGATTTTTTTACTGGATTATCAAAAATATTTCACACGTAAAATAGGGGCGATGCCTTTGAAAAAAATGGGATCATTTGACCATTTCATCTTCTGGGCTTTTAAAGTTTTGCATATTGTCATGTTTGTTGTTATCCCTGTTTATATGGTTGGGTTCACTGCCTGGTTAATCGGGTTTTTAGTCTTTGCCATTGTTGCCGGATTAGTAATCAGTATTGTATTTCAATTGGCACACACAGTGGAACATACCCATTTTCCCATGCCTGATGAGGTAACAGGAAAACTGGATGATGAATGGGCAGTACACCAATTAAAAACAACGGCCAATTTTGCACCACGCAATAAACTCATCAACTGGTTTGTTGGAGGATTGAACTTTCAGGTCGAGCATCATTTGTTTCCTAAAATCTCTCATATTCATTACCCCGCCATCAACAAAATACTGAAACAGGCCTGTGCTGAGTTTAACGTGCCATATATTGAATACAGGCGTATGCGTCATGCAGTAGCATCACATGTATCTTTCTTAAAACAAATGGGCAGAGGCTAAGTTAATAGCCTATAATAATTTTGAGGTTTATAGATTAATTTGATTTCTTCAGCCAGCCTCTTTATCCAGCAGAAATCCCAAAAGATTTTTTATCAAGGTTTTTTTTAATCATTTTGCTATTCTATAATCTGATAGAATAATTAAGGAAATATCCTCAAGCCTTTTCTGCTAAATTTGCGCCACAATAACTTATAATGGATTTTCAACTCAGTGAAGAACATTTAATGATTCAGCAGGCTGCCCGTGATTTTGTTCAAAATGAATGTTTGCCAGGTGTTATCGAAAGAGATGAAAAAATGCAGTTTCCCCGTGAGCAAATCCTGAAACTTGCAGACCTTGGCTTTATGGGTATGATGGTGGGCCAGCAATACGGGGGAGCGGGTCTTGATACTGTGAGTTATGTGCTGGCCATAGAAGAAATAAGCAAGATAGATGCGAGTGTAAGCGTATGTATGAGTGTAAATAATAGTTTGGTTTGTTTTGGCCTGGAAGCCTATGGTACCGAAGAGCAAAAACAATCATACCTGACACCACTTGCACAAGGCAAAAAAGACGGGGAACTTTATACCGGTGCTTTTTTGCTTAGTGAACCTGAGGCAGGCAGTGATGCCACTTCTCAGCGAACGATTGCTGAAGATAAAGGAGATTATTATTTGTTGAACGGCACCAAGAACTGGATTACCAATGGAGGTACTGCATCGGTTTACCTTGTGATAGCTCATACAGACAGATCAAAAGGAAGCAGGGGTATCAACGTTTTTATTGTTGAAAAAAATTGGCCAGGTGTAGTGGTGGCAGCTAAAGAAAATAAATTGGGCATACGTGCTTCTGATACCCATACCATTTTATTCAATGATGTAAAAGTACCCAGGGAAAACAGGATTGGCGAAGATGGTTTTGGTTTCAAGTTCGCAATGAAAACACTGGCCGGTGGCCGCATTGGCATTGCTGCACAGGCATTGGGAATAGCAGGCGGTGCATATGAATTGTCCATAAAATATTCAAAAGAACGTAAAGCTTTCGGTACTGAGATATCGAATCATCAGGCAATTGCTTTCAAGCTTGCAGACATGGCTACCCGTATAGAAGCATCACGCTTATTGTGCATGAGAGCTGCTTTTGACAAAGATCAGAATAAAGATTATACTCTTAGTTCTTCCATGGCTAAAGTTTTTGCATCTGAAACTGCTATGTGGACAACTGTTGAAGCTGTGCAGATTCATGGCGGTTATGGTTATGTCAAAGAATATCATGTGGAACGCCTTATGCGTGATGCAAAAATTACTCAAATATATGAGGGTACAAGTGAAGTGCAGCGAATCGTGATCAGCCGAAGCATCCTAAAATGACCTATGCATGAAGGACTCAATTCTTTCATTTTATATTATCAGTGATGCCTGTGAATAAAGATGCGTATTTTCTTCTGAATGATGACTTGAAAGCAAGGAATGCACAATTGGTTGCTGTATCTAAAACCAAACCGATTGAAGATATTTTAGAGCTCTATGATTTGGGTCACAGAGATTTCGGGGAAAATTATGTACAGGAATTAAGTGATAAATATGATCATTTGCCAAAAGATATACGATGGCATTTCATTGGTCACCTGCAATCAAATAAAGTGAAATTCATTGCACCATTTGTTCATTTGATTCATGGAATAGACAGTCTCAGGCTTTTAAAAGAAGTGAACAGAATGGCGAAAATAAATAATCGTACAATCAGTGTTCTTCTTCAAATTCACATTGCACAAGAGGAAACCAAGTTTGGATTGGATGAAGATCAATTAGCTGATCTGCTTTCATCAAGTGAGTTAAATACACTGGAAAACATAATCGTGGAAGGGTTTATGGGAATGGCTTCTTTTACTCGACATGAAGAACAGCAAAGAAAAGAATTCAGGAATATAAAAAACCTTTTCGACAAATTTGTAATTTGCCAAACTTCAAGATGCAAACTGCAGACCCTTTCAATAGGTATGAGTAATGATTATAAAATTGCCCTGGAAGAAGGAAGCACCATGGTGCGCATAGGCAGTCTTATTTTCGGCGGGCGGAAATAAAACTAAACCTTTGAAGTGAAGTATATATTATCCAGCAAAGCGATAAAAGGCCAATTGATAAAATGCTTATGAATACAGGCTTTTTCATAGAAGTGGATGCCTTTTCATCTGTTATCTTCCTTGCCCGTGCCCGGTTATCGAGGTATTCCAGCACCCATAGATGGCCCTTTTCATCAAATACACCACCGGTTATCAACCACTTATCCTTTGAAGTATAATAATCTTTTACTACGCCCATTGAATCAATGACCTGTATTTTATGCTTATCTGTATTTGCAACATAAATATTATTTTTTCCATCTGACCACAAGCCAAATATTGAATTATGTGCTTCATCTTTACCGGCAAGGTCCAAAGCCACAGGCTTGATTTGATTTCTATCCCATTTCAACACGTTATCTTCCTGTATAAAAAATAAAGTATTATCTATAACCTTCAGCCATTGCACATTTTTAAAATTTCCTGAAGCCAGTTCGATTGAAGTTTGATCAGGCAATGTTTTCATCAGCTTGTCTTCTTTCCAATGTCGTATCCAATAAATATTTCCTTCCCTATCGTGTGCGAATGAAAAATTTTCAATATAAAATCCTTCAGTGGGGTCTACGACTGTATCTAATTGGGCGCGGGGATTCAGGCGCCACACATAATGCCCCCATTTATTTAACGCTTCACCATAATACCACGAATGCTGTCCATACAGATTGTCCTGATCATCTATAAATAAATCATGTGTATGAACATTGGGGACGGCAATTTTCTTTTGACTTTTGGGATTGATTTTCCATACATGCTCAAGATCAGTGTAATAGATGTTTCCTTTGCTGTCTTTTACAATACCGATACCAGGATGCGGATAGCAATCCATTGATATAAAAAATAAAATAATAAAGACCGGTTTCAATGATTTTAATTAATAAATTTATTCTACTATTTCCCGCTGTAAAAAAATCATTCACTGGCGCACTGGCTAATTTAAATATTCATCCTGGTATTTGAAAAAAATCAACCTAAGCAATAAAAACAATGTTTCCGGTTTTTGTAAAACACAGTTTTTACCTCATAATTTAAAAGCATTGACCTTCACCTTCAAGTAGTTTTGTCCATTGGCTAAAATGCAAATAAGGGTTTGGCACTATTTTTTTAGTATGTAATAAAATTATTTTTATGAAAAAAGCTTATCTATCGGTTTTAGCCGCTCTTCTAAGTGCAGTTAGTTTTGCACAGGATAAAGCAACGGATGTGAATGTGGACATCAATAAAGGCGGAGGAGGCAATTGGTATGCTTCTCCATGGGTATGGATTGTTGGCGTTGCTGTTTTTATTCTTTTGTTGGTAGCGTTGACTCGTGGAGGCGGACGTCGTGCAGATTAGCGTCAATTATTCAACATATATATCTTTCAATTAATCTATAAAGCCGGAAATTACCGGCTTTTATATTGATCTAAATAAACCTGGTTTCTGCCATGGCAATTAAGGAGAATAGCTTCGCTAATGATCTTAAGTGGATCGACATTGCCAGCCCCACCCGGGAAGAGATTGAAAAAATAAAGCAGGACTTTAAATTCAATCATCATTTACTCCATGATTGTCTTGATCCTGATCACTTGCCTAAATATGATTTGATTGAAGGCGTGCATTTCCTTATTCTTCGTTATTATAATCACACAATTGATAAGCGTATAGGAACTATTCAGGAATTGAGCAGCAAGGTTGCTATTTTTTATACAGAAGATTTTATCATCACCATACATCGCAATGAACTCCATTTTCTGAATGATATAAAAACCAAAATTATTGGTAAACATGAAGCCAATTCTACTTATGAGGTAATTATTAAAATATTAAGGCAAGTACTGGAAACGTTTAATGATCCGGCGCAAAGATTGGCTGAGCAGGTAGATTTTTTTGAAACAAGGATTTTTTTAAAAGATGTAGAACCAGAACAACTTGAAGCGCTTTATTTTATCAAGCGTAAAGTTGCGTTATGCTTAAAAGTATTAACCTTAACAATGGAGCCTATTAAGGCCATAACTATAAGCCCTGAAAACGAAGCAGAATTTGAAGATGTAAAAGACCATCATTTGAAGGTGAGTACACTCTATAGCCAGGTGCTGGATGATGTAACCAATCTTATGAATATATACATATCATTTGCGGCCCAGAAAACAAATGAAGTCATGAAAATCCTAACCATATTTTCTGTCTTTTTTATGCCTATTACTTTTATAGTGGGTATTTACTAGATGAACTTTGAGTTTATGCCGGAGCTAAGCAAGAGATGGGCATACCCTGCTGTGCTCACACTTATGGCCATTGTTGTATTGATCATTTATCAATGGTTCAAAAGAAAAAAATGGCTGTAACGCCGTATTTGATTAACAGGTTATTATAACCTTTCCCCATATTTTTTAAGCCAAAACTGGATCCTTCTCATCTGAGTGCGACTCATCATTGAAAGACTTTCTTCAGAAGGGCGTGTAATAAACAACAGGTAACAGATCATAAAAATTACAACAACAAAAAACCACATAGGGAACATAACAGATTAATTTATATAGTTGTTATTTCCAAAAGCCGTTCCAAAACAAATTAACCTTAAATTTTTATTGTTACAGGTAAAAGTGTGGCGTTTAAATTCCTGCAGGAAATATATTGGGGAAAAAAACAGTAGTTATAGAGAAAAAGCCACAAAACTCAATGTTGCTTCAGCAGATACTCTTCCAGAATATCAATAGCTGTATTTTTTAAATCATCTGGCAATTGGTCTGAACAATGCCATTCATCCTCTTCCCTTAGAAGTTTAAATTCCATATGATCACCGCTAATGGATGAAAATTTATAAGACTCATTTTCAAAACTAACTTCAAAAGGTTTTTGAGAACCATCAATATTGAGATTTGTTGTAAAAAGCGGCTGCATAGTTAATTTTGAATCAGTAATGTTCGTCTCTTTTCTTTAATTCTTCTTTTTTCAGTTCTTCTTTGTTTTCAATTGCCTCTTCGCTTCTGCCAATAGCGCCATCGCCTGAAGCCTGGGCATTCGGTATTGAATCGGATGTAATTTCTTTCTCCTGTTCCGTTTTTTTGATTTCGATCTCCTCTTTTATATCTGATGATTTAGCCACCTTGTTTATATATCATTTAAATAAAATTAGTATTTATTTGGTAATGGACAGACGGGCTGAAAGAGATTGATCCAGGAAGAATTTTCGATAATCTTATTTTTCATCAGATAGCATTTCAGTCAGCTCATCGATCAACACTGCCTGGGCCGGGTTGATTTTTAGCTTTGCCGTCTTCAGATCGAACCATTCCCCCTTATCCACTTCCGGAATTGTTTGCCATTTTCCTGATTTAGGAGGCCATTGAATTTTAGTGAAATTAGAACGAAGTGTGGCAGGATCCAGGTTTCCCATTACAGCCCAGGCATAGACCCATTTGCCGCTTTTTTGTTTTACCGGGCTGAGTTTCAAAAAATCTCCTGAAACTAAAGTGCCTGTTTCTTCTTTAAACTCTCTTTTTGCTGTATCAAGAGGGTCCTCATGCTCATCAAATTCGCCTTTTGGAATGGACCATGCTCCCAGGTCTTTATTTTTCCAAAAAGGACCTCCCGGGTGTACAAGAAAGACCTGAATATTTTTATTTAATGTTCGAAAAAGAAGTATACCGGCACTCTTTTGCATAAATCTTTAGCGAATGAACAGCTACTGTCGGTATTTCAATGTATGAAGAAAGTTATTTGAGTTCGTTTTCAATTTGCTCGTGCAGCATTGGTTCGGCATTACTTACCCATTGTGGTACTATGGGAGTATTGATTTTCCATGTGCCTCCATTTTCTTTCTGCATTTGAAAAATAATTCGATTGCCCCTGTCATCACTGACATCTACATGAAAAAGCTCTTTTTCATTGCCAGGAAGCTTTCTGAAATTAAATTCTCTCAGACGGTCGTCTACCTTCACCAACTTTGTAAAAGCTATATTTTTAGAAAAATTTATAAACATGAAATCCGGATTGTATATGCGGAAATGCAATTTTCGTGCGGGGATGATTTAAAAAAACCTTAATATAAATTTTGTGGATAAAAGAATTGTAAATGATCTGGCCTTGAATATGATCCTATGTCTAAGTAAAAAGTCTTAGTGATGAATTTAATTGACTTATTTCTATGCCTGATTATTGTCTTTTCTATATGGCGTGGCTGGACGAAGGGATTTCTTATCGGCTTCACCGGACTTATAACCTGGATCCTTGGCCTATTCATAGCTTTTTTTTCATATGGATCTGTTGCCCGGTTAGTATCACAAACCTTCAACGCAACAGGCGTTTGGACAGCGCCTCTGGCATTTATTGCTATGTTGCTCATATCACAATTATTTTTGTCATTCATTTTTAAAAAACTACTCAGTCGTTCCAAACCAAATACACATCAGCATATAGTAAACAAACTAATGGGTTTATTCCCGGGTTTTATCAATGGGTTGATCAGTGCTATTATTATTGCTGCCTTGCTGTTGGCACTACCGATTGCAGATAATTTTTCTTCTTACATACGCGGTAGTCAATTGGCGGGTCCTTTAGCCCAGCAGATAGAATGGCTCGACGATAAATTGGCTCCGGTTTTTGATGAGGCAGTTAAAAAATCTATCAATAACCTGGTAATAAAACCGGAATCTAAAAAAAGGGTTCAGCTTCCCTTTCAGGTAAAGAATGCGGATGTACGTGAAGATCTTGAACTTCAAATGGTAGATTTAATAAATAGAGAAAGAATCAAAGAAAACCTTATTCTTTTGAAAATTGACACCGGACTGGCGCTGGTAGCACGTAAGCATTCTGCAGACATGTTTTCCCGTGGATATTTTTCCCATTATTCCCCGGAAGATCAAACAGTTTCTGATCGATTGAGACAGGCAAACGTTCGGTTTTTGACAGCCGGTGAAAATCTGGCTCTTGCACAAACTCTTTCAATTGCCCATAATGGGCTGATGAATTCTCCTGGGCACAGGGCGAATATCTTACATAAATCATATGGCAGGGTCGGGATAGGAATACTGGATGGTGGCGTCCATGGTTTAATGGTGACACAGGTATTCCGAAACTAACTCCATTAGCTTTTACTGGTAAATTATTTATTTTAAAAATTTATTCCTCTTTTGAACAATTTTAAAGTAGTTTTTTTATCGTGCCCGTAAATGTCATTTCTGAAATTAAGTCGCCCGTTTTCATCCACCCATGTGGTATAATAACTGATTACTACGGGAACAGGTTTTTCCAATTTTACATATTGTTCTTTATTGCTGTTCATAGCCTGTAGTATTTTATCTGCACTCCATCCCGGGTTGTTTCGCAAAAGATACTCAGCCAATTTAGCTGCGTCTGCCAAACGAATGCATCCATGGCTATAGGCTCTTACCTGCCTGTTAAATAATTCTTTTTTGGGGGTGTCATGAAAATAAATATCATAACTGTTAGGAAAAAGAAACTTCACCTTACCTAATGAATTATCTGGTCCGGGTAGTTGACGTATGGTGGGGATAGAGTCATTTTGCTTAACGATTTCCATATTTTTTTTCTTTAGGTAATTAGGATCTTTTTTCATGGCGGGCATAATTTCATCCTTAACAATACTCTTTGGTAAATTCCAGTGGGGGCTGAATACTATCTGGTTAAGATTACCGGTAAACATGGTGGTGTTTGTTCCTTGTTTTCCTACTACTACCTGCATATCAAATACTTTTTTTACTCCTTCATATACATACAACATGAAAGAAGGTATGTTGACCTGTATTCTATTACTGTCCTTCTGTGCAGGCGACCATGCCGCACGATTCATATTCATCAGTATTTGTTCCATACGTTGCTCAACAGGAGCATTCAGTATTTTCACAAGCGAGTCAGAAATGATTCCGTCAGTTTTTAAGCCATGTTGTTCCTGAATTGATTTTATTGCCAGCTCCAGCGAATCATCATAAATGAGCGAAGTGTCATTGCCTGGCAACTGTTGTGTAAGTCTAAGTCGTTTTTTGATTAATGCGATGCCAGGTGAAGAAGAACCTTTGCTTATTTTTTTATTAATGGGTTTAATCGGGTCCCATCCCCGGCTTTTGGCAATTTGATGATATAGCCTTAGTTGATTTTTCAATAAATAGTACTGATCATTCACCCCTCTCATTAAAACGCTGTCATTTCTATTTAATATGGTATCCGCAAGTTCCATAGCATTCCATTTTCTGACAGGAATAAACTGCTGCATATTTATAACCCGGGCCATGGGTTCATCTTTATTCGTGCGGGTATAGTTTATAAATTTTTCTGTCAAACCTAATTCAATATTAGTAAAGCTTGTATCTGTGGTTGAGATAAAAACAGTATCAGAAGTTACCAGGGTATCCATTTTTTTGCCCAGCTTATTATTGTCACTACTTTCCTTAGTTTCTTCCTGACCATATAAACTCCAAAATCCCCTTGCCTGTTCCAAAAGACCATTAGTGGAAAACCATGCATACTGGTAATTACGGACATTATAAAAATTCCGGACAGCCTTTGCCACTGTATCACTAAGCTTTTCATTTTGAATATAATTTTCCACAACTGCACTGTCAAGAAACAGATCTGAATAGGATATGGCGGGGGTGATGGACATATCTCTTGGACTGTTAATTGCTTCATAGCTATTAACAGCATAATTATTGGCACCTTCTCCGGAAGAGCCAACGTTTTCAATATTCACATCATTACCAGGATTGCTGCAGGATATGAGTGCCAGCGATAAAATAATTCCACTAATTAACTTTTTCATATGTCATCAGTTTGCAAAAGATGTGCCCCGAAGTACTTTAGATTTATTTGATTTAAATCTATTTCCGAACCTTTTTTAAGTTTCTCACGTAAATAATAACATGAAAATATTTTCATTTATAATCTCTGTATATGCTCTTTCAATGTCCAATCTTTCCCAGGGTTGTAAAAAAGACAATGTTAGTAGCGTGCCGGAGGAGAATTCTTCAGCAAAAACATACCTGGCACTGGGGGATAGCTATACTATCGGGCAAAATGTACCGGTGACTGATCGTTATCCACACCTTACTGTTTCCTTGTTAAAGCAACAGGGTATTCAAATCAATAACCCGGATTATATTGCTACCAGTGGGTGGACAACAGCAAACCTGTTATCTGCAATTAATTCGAGGGCTTTAAAAAGTGATTTTGACCTTGTCAGTTTATTAATAGGCGTTAATGATCAATACCAGGGAGTAGATACCGCCGTATACAGAATGCGTTTTAACCAAATATTATCCGCTGCCATAGGTTTGGCAGCAAACCGACCCAACCGGGTGTTTGTTTTGTCTATTCCGGATTATAGCGCTACACCTTTTGTTCCAAATGCTGAAAAAACAAGGGTAAGCAAAGAAATAGATGAATTCAATTTCATTAACAGGCAGGTAAGTGAAAAATACAATATGGTCTATCTTGATATAACCCCTTTATCAAGAGAAGCAGCAAACGACCCAGGTTTATTAACAGGTGATCAGTTACATTATTCCGGTAAAGAATATCAGGCATGGGCTGTCTTATTAGCACCATTGATGAAAACCGTACTATAAAACAGGCAACTAAGAAGCTGTGTGGGAGTTTATGAATTTGGTTTCAATTCTTTGCTTTGCAATTTCAAAAAATTCTTTTTCTTTTTCATAACCAATGAATTTTCTGCCTGAGGCAAGTGTGGCCAATGCTGTACTTCCGCTGCCCATAAAAGGGTCCAGTACGGTAAAGTCTTTAAAAGTGATCAGCTTGACAAGATGCATCATAAGGTCAACAGGTTTAAGCGTAGGGTGGTGGTTGTAGTCATCTGCATTTTGCCTGACTTTTGGAATTAAAAAAAATTTGTCATAACCATCATTCAGCTCTACAGTACGTAAAATATTTGGACTCACTCTTCCTTCTGAATGTGGATTATGCCCCACTTTACCTTCTCCCTTTTCAAAGGGAATTCTTGTTTCCTCAAGATTCAAAGCTCCTGTATCATGTCTCAGTATGTTTTGGGCTATATTTTTTTGGTCAGTTTTTTTTTGAATCAATATGATAGGTTCATAAGAAGGTTTAATACCCAGCCCAGCGCCTTCAAATTTTTTTGCTTTTTCAGACGTGGCTTTTAATTTATGTTTAGTCTCTGAAGTACGGTAATTATGAGCGCCACCCTTCTTATAACCCTGTACATAATTATAGCTACCCGTGATTTCACTAACAGCGCCCAATTCCCTATCAATTTCCAGCGCAACATTTCTTGATTTGGGCATACCATTGAGGTATACCCAGAATAATACATCTTTAATGGTGAAGCCGGCATCTTCCAGCGCTACCATCATACGATGCATTAACCGAACCGATGAAAATACTAGTCCAAATGCTCCCGGTTTCAAAACACGCAAACAATCTTCCCAAATTTTCTTATCCGGGAGATCCTTGTCCCAATAATTGTTTTGGTAAGAAATGCCATAAGGAGGGTCAGTTATCAAGGCTTCTATTGAGGCCGGAGTTAATTTTGCTAAATTATAACAACTTTCATTATATATTGTATAGTGCGACATTATAAGGATACAAATATAGCTTGCAGGTATAATGATTTCAGTCTTATTGATTTAAAGATCTTTCAATAAAAGCCGGTGGTCGTTATATTTTTAAGCATCGTGTAGGACCATTGCCAGGCTTGATTACTTAACAAATCATTGCCAAACTTTTTTGCCAATGCTGGCTGCAAACCTTATCTTTGCGTCGTTAATTGAGTTAGTGCCTAGTAAGAGTAGAATTATTCCGCTATTTTTTCTGCAGTTAGTTAGACCTTTTACTTTCCAGCCTCTTCTCAGACATTTTTAATTTATCAAAAGAAAGTATGAACATTTACGTTTCCAATTTAAGCTTCAATGTACAGGATGAAGACTTAAAAGAATTTTTTACAGAGTACGGCGAAGTATCTTCTGCCAAAGTGATTACAGACAAATTCACGGGGAAAAGCCGTGGTTTTGGATTTGTAGAAATGCCCGATAATGAAGCTGCTCAAAAAGCTATTTCTGAACTGGATAACGGTACTGTAGAAGGCCGCAATATCCGGGTGATGGAAGCAAAACCAAAAGAAGAGAGACCAGCCCGCAGCGGGGGAGGTTTTGGTGGTAACAGCGGTGGTGGCTATGGCGGTGGAAACCGTGGTGGCAACAGCGGCGGCGGCGGAGGTTACAAGAGCAGGTACTAAAACTTTTGCATTTTTGTAAACGTAAAGCCTTTCCCTTTGGAAAGGTTTTTGTTTTTATAAATCTTAAGCATCCTTTCAGACAACCTGAACGGCTCAACAAATGTTATTTTCCGGGTATTTAATATTTCTAACCTTGATCTTGTACATATTGTCTGTTTATAATTTTAATATGCATTAATTCAAAATATTTTATGGCAGACTGGAGACAGGAGATAGACATACTTTTTAAAAGCCGGGGGTTTGAAAAAAAGCTTCCTGAATTATCGCGGGAAGATGAATCCTCAATACAGGAATTTTTGGATAATATCGGAAAGCCTGCCTTTGAAAATATCTGTGACCAGCTCAATTCTTTTTTGAATTTAAGAGCTGAAGTGGTTGCCTCCAATAAAAGTCCGCATATATTAATGGAGCAGGTGGAGCTCAATATTTCCAAAACACACCAACCCAAACTTACTTACAGGCTAAGATTTCATAAAAAAGAAGATGGAGTTTATATAGGTGGAGAATACAGCACTCCGAACATTTATGGGGAAAATAACAGACAAATTCACGGGGAAAAGCCGTGGTTTTGGATTTGTAGAAATGCCCGATAATGAAGCTGCTCAAAAAGCTATTTCTGAACTGGATAACGGTACTGTAGAAGGCCGCAATATCCGGGTGATGGAAGCAAAACCAAAAGAAGAGAGACCAGCCCGCAGCGGGGGAGGTTTTGGTGGTAACAGCGGTGGTGGCTATGGCGGTGGAAACCGTGGTGGCAACAGCGGCGGCGGCGGAGGTTACAAGAGCAGGTACTAAAACTTTTGCATTTTTGTAAACGTAAAGCCTTTCCCTTTGGAAAGGTTTTTGTTTTTATAAATCTTAAGCATCCTTTCAGACAACCTGAACGGCTCAACAAATGTTATTTTCCGGGTATTTAATATTTCTAACCTTGATCTTGTACATATTGTCTGTTTATAATTTTAATATGCATTAATTCAAAATATTTTATGGCAGACTGGAGACAGGAGATAGACATACTTTTTAAAAGCCGGGGGTTTGAAAAAAAGCTTCCTGAATTATCGCGGGAAGATGAATCCTCAATACAGGAATTTTTGGATAATATCGGAAAGCCTGCCTTTGAAAATATCTGTGACCAGCTCAATTCTTTTTTGAATTTAAGAGCTGAAGTGGTTGCCTCCAATAAAAGTCCGCATATATTAATGGAGCAGGTGGAGCTCAATATTTCCAAAACACACCAACCCAAACTTACTTACAGGCTAAGATTTCATAAAAAAGAAGATGGAGTTTATATAGGTGGAGAATACAGCACTCCGAACATTTATGGGGAAAATACCCGGTTCCAGGATAGTATTTTGAACCGTCCCATGATAGGAACAACAGAAGAAGACATTGCTAATGACCTTTCTGAAACATTGAAATCAAAATTCTAGATAATTTAATTTTTTTCTCTCGCTCTATGGCAAATGGTTTCAATGGAGAAACTAAACGCCAATGCGAAGGCAATTGTTTGTCATAATGAATCATTCTGAGCGAATGATATGATCATCATTACAAAACAAAAAAGGCAAACCATTACAGTCAGTGCATTTTTTTCAGACAGGTATTTTTTCATGATCTCAGACTTACAAAGAAGATTCCTAAAGAAGATCCTAAAGGAGATACAAATATATAGCAGGCTTATGTAACTGCCATTTACAATCGGTAAAAGGGTGGGAAACATCGGCAAAACTTAGGTTAATGCAGACAAATTAAAATAACTTATACTTCCTATCTTGCGCATCAGAATTTTTAAAAATATTTATTTCTAACGTTGACTATAAATATCTAAGGTGTAGGTTCTTTACCTGGAATTTTTAAAGTAAAAGGCTGGAAGCATATGGGGGGTTTTTTTTCTTCACTTTTTGGCGCACCGGAAATTCCTTTCAATCTAATCAACCAAGTGCAAAAAGAAGCTCCCAATATAATTATTTGGGCAGCTCCCGCTATGTTCTTTTTTGTACTGCTTGAATGGTTTATATCCTATCGCCAAAATAGGAATCTATACCACAGGCAGGAGACCTGGGGTTCTATCTGCGTGGGTGTGGGGAATGTGGCTATAAGCACTATACTGAAACTTGGCTTATTCTATATTGTCATCTGGTTTTACAACCTGATACCCTGGCGCATGCATTTCAGCTGGTGGACTTTTTTACCTTGTTATATTATTTTTGATCTTTGCAGCTATTGGGCGCATCGTATTTCACATCAGCAACGTTTTTGGTGGGCTACACATGTAGTGCACCACAGCGGTGAGCATTATAATCTTACAATTTCTTTTCGTCTAAGTTGGGTGCAACATATTAAGCTCATTTTTTTTCTTCCGGTTGCGCTGATTGGTTTTCATCCTGTTATATTTTTTATTGTTAACCAGATTGCCGTGCTTTTTCAGTTTTGGGTTCATACTGAATATATCAGGCGATTGCCTTCTGTAATGGAGTATATATTTGCTACCCCCTCAAACCACAGAGTGCATCATGGCTGCCAGGAGAAATACATTAACAAAAATTATGGAGCCACATTTATCATCTGGGATCGTCTGTTTGGCACATTTCAGAAGGAAGAAGAGCAAGTGGTTTATGGGCTTACCCATAATATTGAGCATAAGGCCAATCCGATTTTTATAAACTTTCATGAATATATAGATATTTGGAAAGATGTCAGAAATGCAAAAGGATTAAAATTGAAGCTTTTTTATATTTTTGGCGACCCGATAGATATTGCCCGGTTAAAGGCGGATCAGAAGAATCAACGTGCTGCTATGTTGTGAATAAAGCCTTTTCAGAGTGAATAATTAAGGCATTATTTTAGCATTAGTATTTGTTTGCTAACTTTCCGCCGACGGGACTTAAAAGCACTTAATTAAATCAACTTTTATGACTACGAGAGAAACAGATAACCGCACCGGTGATTATACAGAATCCAATGATCGCCTTACATTCATGACCGATATGGAAAAATGTTTGAAAAGACTGGAAGAGAAAGGATATACTGACCAATTCAAGGTGGAAAAGAAACTTTTGCTTTCTTTAACTGATGCCAAGAAGAAATACAAGCCTAAAGATGTAAAAGCAGTTAATTTTTATCGTTTTGAAGGTATTTCTGACCCCGATGATATGTCCATACTCTTTGCAATAGAAACGTGCGATGGAAACAAAGGAACATTGATTGATGCGTATGGGCATTATTCTGATGACGATACTGGTGCTTTTATGCAGGAAGTGGATATCAATAAAAAGGTTTCCTCAAGGTGGACCGAATAAAAATTGGAATCTATATTTAAGCAGCATATATGGCTGCTTTTTTTTTACACTTTATTCTAACAAATAATTTAATTATCAGTGTGTTAAAACAACTCATTTGACGCTTTTTCAGCAAACCTTTTGCTTAAAAGATTCGTACTTTTTAAAACAATTCTTCAACTATTATGTCTTACACAAAAAATCACCTGTTCCTTTTAGTTTTATTGGGGATTGGCATTTTATCTTCTTGTAAAAAAGATGATGTCAGTGCAGCTAACCCTGCTGCTCCCACGGCCCCAACCACTGTTTCAGCAGCTGACAAAATCAAAGACACTACACTTTCCTATACCCGTGATATTTATTTGTGGTATGGCCAAATACCTGCGTCTTTCAATCCGCGAACTTATGAAGATCCTTCAAAAATAATGACCGCTATTCGCCAGTATAGCAATGAAATAGGTTTTTCAGGTCCTGTAGACAGATGGAGTTTTGCTTCCAAAAAACAGGAATGGGATAATGTGAGCTCCGGTATCTCAGGAGATTTTGGAATAACTGTATTTTTTCGTGCAGAAGGAGATTTGAGGGTACGGTCAGTGGAACCTGAATCTCCGGCAGGTAAGGCGGGTATTCGAAGAGGATGGCGGATTACCAAAATTAGTGGTAATGATAATATCACTACTTCCAACGCCAACTTTATTATTCAAAATGTATATGAAAACACTGCTACTTCATTTGAATTTCAAAAACCCGATAACAGTGTGATAACTATTTCACTCAATGCTACAACATACAGAGACCGCTCGATACTTGTTGATTCAGTTTACGAGATCAATGGCAAAAGGATAGGGTATTTTGTATTTAATTCTTTTCTGGGAGACACTTCCAATATATCTAATGAATTTAACCGTGTATTCAACCGGTTTTCTTCATCAGCCGTTAATGATGTAATAGTAGACCTCAGGTATAACGGTGGAGGTTATGTAAGTATAGCTGAACAGTTGGGAAATTACCTGGTACCATCATCTGCTACAGGAAGCCTGATGATGAAGCAGGAATTCAATAATAAATATTCACAGTATAATAGTATAGATAATTTCAAAAAACAAGGCTCACTTAATTTAAGCCGTGTCTTCTTTATTGTCAGCAGCAGTACAGCTTCTGCGAGTGAGCTGGTGATCAATAATTTGAGACCCTATATGGATGTCATTTTATTGGGTCCCTCTAAAACATATGGCAAGCCTGTCGGATTCTTCCCTATTCCTGTAGGCGACTTGTATATTTTTCCCGTGTCATTCCGTACTGTAAATAAGAATGGAGAAGGTAATTACTATAACGGACTGCCTTTAAATAACCAGGTTGCTGATGGACTCGATAAAGATTGGGGGGATACCGGAGAATCTGTTTTGAAAAATACAATAAGTTATATTTCCAATGGCGTATTCAACCGGGCTGCAAGTACAGAAGTAAAAACATTCACTGAAAGTCCTGCAGTTAAGGCCGGTAATGTGGTTTTAGATCGCCCTGCATTCAAAGGGGTTATAGATACCAGGGGTATGAAATAAAAAATAAATTATTGAATATGAAAACTAATGTCCTGTCCAATCGGGACATTTTTATTTAGCTGAACGCTTGCAATTCTTTTTTTTCTTTTTGGGTGCAATGCCTTCACCGGCTTTGGTAGTAGTAGTATCGGCAATTACTTTTTTGTTGTGTAAGCGTACATCGGCTTTTGCTGCATTTTCTGCAGTTTTAGGGTCTGCATATAATTTATCTAAATTATCTTTTACCGTTTGCGAAAGTGCAGATGAAGTCAGCATAATAGTGAAAAAAGTGGTAGAAAGGAAATTATTCATAGAGGTTTATTTATTAAAAATCTGATCAATCTTTATTCCTGAAGTTTATGTTCTGATAAATTTTATGAAATCTTTGGGACTAAGTTTTGATCAAATTTTTAGCTTCTTTGGCCATGCAGGCAGAAAAATCCAGAAGCGTTTGTTTTTGTTCTTCATCCAGGTTAAAATTCATACTCTGTTTATTATGTGTAAATTTTATGGACTTGATTTTCAGGGTACTCAATCTCTGCAAGCCTGATACGGTAGTAGGTGTGTTGCGAATTGTAAATTGGAAAAAACCTTCACAATTCATTGTCCCTGAGTTTTTGAAATTTATTTTAGTACGGCCGTCTTCAAGCAGCATAGTAGCAGTTGAAGCATCATCGAAACATTTGAGATCACCATTGTTGTTTAGAGTAAAAAGAAAATTTATCTCTTTGCTATCTGCATCTATAGTCAAACGTACTTGTCCGAGTGACAGAAATCCTGTGGATAGCTTTGGAGCCTGGCTGAATTTATCTTTTGAAGATATAAGCTTACAATTTTGTGCAAAAGAAAACAGCGGGGTAAAGATGAGGATTAGAATTATGTGTTTCATATAGAAATGGACTGTAAATAAAACAAAAAATATGTTGCTATGATGTTAAGAGGTCACAAACAGATTCTTATGCGGCTAACGTCGTCATTTAACCCGAAGATGGATTACTGCTTACTCTTTAAGAATAAAAACCCGAATAGCTAAAGAAATTTATTTGTAAACCTCCGATGCAATTGCGGGTTAAATGTAGTATGAGTAGAAAGATCAGGTTAAAAGCCAGTACTCCTGATAATACTAAATCAAATGAAATATCAGCACTTGTATGTGGTATTGATATAAACATATCCTGAATAATTCCATTTTCGTACCAAAAAATGAAAAAAACTAATTTAAGCTTCAAAATATAGAATTGTAGACGGGTGAATGAATTCTTACCTTTAGAGGTATCGCTTTAGGAATAAAATTACTTGTTCAGATAAGTATGCGAAAACCATTATGGATTTAGAAGTTTCACCATTACATAAGCACCGCCTTGCCGAAATTTATAAAGAACTACACCGGATCGGATCAAAAGAAAGCACATTTCTTTCTATAGAATCGCTCCTTTATGAAACTATTACAATAGCACGGCAGTATGGTAATGACATCAATGAAAATGATTTTTTGCGACAGCTAAAATTGCTTGAAGAAACAGATTACAAAGAAACCCAGGAAAAATACAGGAAAAGCAACCAAAGGGAACTGGTAATAAAACGTTTTATGAGGCAGTTTAAAAAACTCATTTCCGATCGTTACAAATATGTGACGGCTCCCTGATTCTACACGAAAGCATATTTTAAAATTGCACATAGTTATCAGGATTTATCCCAGGTATGGCATCGAAATGATAGCTTAAACTATCTTTGAGGCTATTGAAATATCAGCATGAGTGAAGAAAAAAGCCTTAATTTTTTAGAAGAAATCATAGAACAGGATCTCAAAAGCGGAAAGTATAAATCTATTGTTACACGATTTCCACCGGAGCCCAATGGTTATTTACATATAGGTCATGCCACCAGCATATGCCTCAATTTCGGACTTACTCAAAAATACCCCGGTTATACCAACCTGCGTTTTGATGATACTAATCCAACCACGGAAGAAACGGAATATGTAGACAGTATAAAAGAAGATATCAGGTGGCTTGGTTTTGAATGGGAAAATGAATTATATGCATCTGATTATTTTGACCAGTTATATGATTTTGCATTAATACTTATAAAGAAAGGTTTGGCTTATGTTGACGATTCTTCTTCTGAGGAATTAGCTATAATGAAAGGGACACCTACTGAACCAGGTCATAACAGCCCGTTTCGTGACCGGAGCATTGATGAAAATATTGAATTGTTTTCAAAGATGAAGGAAGGTGCATTTAAGGATGGAAGTAAAACCTTACGGGCCCGTATAGACATGCAGCATCCCAATATGCTCATGCGTGATCCCATACTTTATCGTATCAAACATGCGCATCACCATCGTACAGGAAATAAATGGTGTATTTATCCTATGTATGATTTTGCCCATGGTCAAAGTGATTCCATTGAGCAGGTTACTCACTCTATTTGTACACTGGAATTTGTGCCACACCGTGAATTGTATGACTGGCTTATTGATAAGCTTGAGATATTTCCTTCACATCAATATGAATTTGCACGCCGGAACCTGACCTATACTGTAATGAGCAAACGAAAATTGCTGCAGCTTGTGCAGGAGAAGCATGTAGAAAGCTGGGACGATCCACGAATGCCGACCATAAGCGGCATGCGCAGGCGGGGATACACTCCCGAGGCCTTGCGTGAATTTTGCGAAAGAGTGGGAATAGCTAAAAGGGAAAACCTAGTCGATGTCGGGTTGCTGGAATTTTGTGTCAGGGAACATCTGAATAAAATAGCACTGCGCAGGATGGTTGTATTTGATCCTTTAAAAATCGTAATAACAAATTTTCCTGAAAATGCAGAGGTTGAAATCCTGAACGGAGAAGATAACCCTGAAGATGAAGCAAGCAAAAGCAGGGGCATCCCGTTTGGCAGGGAATTATACATTGAACAGGAGGATTTCATGGAGCATCCGCCAAAAAAATATTTTCGCCTGTTTCCCGGTGGAATGGTGCGTTTAAAACACGCTTATATTATACGTTGCGATGAGGCTGTAAAAGATGAGCATGGTAAAATAACAGAGCTGAGGTGCACCTATATACCTGAAAGTAAAAGTGGCGCTGATAAATCAGGTATAAATGTAAAAGGCACACTGCACTGGGTGGAAATAACAAAAGCAGTCACTGCTGATGTGCGCCTGTATGACAGGTTGTTCAGGGTAGAAGATCCTTCAAATGAAGAGGGTGATTTCAAAGAGCATATTAATCCCCATTCCTTGCAAACTGCAACTACAGTATTTGCTGAACCAGCTTTGATGACGGCCAAATTCAATGAGCGGTACCAATTTTTGCGTAAAGGATATTTTACCCTGGACAATAAGGATACTTATCACCGTTTGGTATTCAACAGAACGGTGACTTTGAAAGATGCATGGACTAAAGAGCAGAAGAAAACAGGATAATATCGGATAAACCTGCTATTAATGATATGCCTGATGTTATTGGGATAGAAACCTTAAAACTTTATTTGTGATTTTTTTACACAATTCAAGTTGTGCCTTCATGCAATTCTGGTAAAACAATTCATAACAGAAAATCAATACAAAAGCTCATTTGTCGCAGTATCCCTATTTATTTTACACAGTAATACATAAATCTTGAAAGCCGTCTCTCTGCAGAAACAAGGTATGTTGTTTGAAGAAAGGACTGAATGCCATTGAACTTTTCTTCGCTTTCAAATTTCAATAAACCTGCTTTCCTTTTTTCTCTTGCATCATGCCATTTACGTGAAGTAGATATAATATTGTTTGTAACATCACTGACATTTATATTATGAAATCCCGCTTCTTTCAGTACCCTTTCGTTTTCGCCTTTAGGCACAAATAAGAAAAATCCCAATGAACTTCTGATTGCAATTTCTTCATTAGACAGGAAGCCTGTAATAACGACAGCATCAGTAAAAAGTATCTGACCGCCTTTTTTCATAACCCTGTTGAACTCTTTTACAACTTTATCCCGTGCTTTCAAATGATTTATGGAATCAATGGATATTATCGCATCGAATGTCTCGTCGTCGAATGGAAGTGTTGAAGAAGCGTCCGTGATTATAAACTTCATTTTATCGGACAGTTCGTTTTCAGCAGCAAGTTTTTGTGCGTTTGCAACACCATTTTCGTTAATATCAATTCCTGTCAGGTTACAACCGGTTTCTTTTACCATAAAAACAGCAGGGCCACCTGAACCTGATGCAACCTCAAGAACACTTTGATTCGGAGATAACTTCAACAGTGCGAAAAAGCTTCTGTATTCGTCAGAAGTCAGCCAACTGGCTTGACCAATGTCTTCTCCGTATGTTTCTTCTCTTATTTCTCTGTACAAGTCTTCCGCATAGTTCTTATATGTGTCGTAAAAGAGTTCAACTTTTTTTGTCATAATACAAAATAATTTCAAAGTTAGTTTCTTACAGTCAGGCGTAAATACTCAGGGTCACTTAAGCATTCTGACTCACGTAAGAAATAGCCTTTTAAAAAATCATGCTGGTACTACAACAACAATGCGATACAGGAAATAAATTCCTGTCAACTTCATAGTTATGAACAGTGGCACCCAGATTTTCCTTTTGAAGTCGTGGAGTGGTTATTAAAAATCACAGCCACATCGCAAAGCAGGCAGCTGTCCATTATTTTTCTTTACAAGTCCTGATAGCTATCGGGATTGCCGGCAGCCACGACAGGTGCGGGGACTGCAAAATGAGCATGGGTTTAAAGAAATGTTGGATAAGAAAACTACAACCACTTTGTCTTTAAACGATTGAACAGCAGCAGAAGAATAAGCCAATAAGCTGCAGAACATACAATCGTTCAAATCCAAGCGTACAAAAAAGAAAAAATTATGTAAACCACTTAACACCATTTAAAACCATTGGAAAGGAAAAGAAAACCTTTCAACCGCTTTACATAGGAGCCGATGTTATGCGACGTTAAATCCTTTTATAGATTTAAGAATTGACCCTTTAGCGAAGGTTTCTTCTTCTATATCAAAGTCATCTTGAAGTCCCAGCCAAAATTTTGCAGAATTGCCAAAATATTTACTAAATCTTAAAGCAGTGTCTGCCGTAATTCTGCGATTGCCTTTAATAATTTCAGAAATTCTTGTTTGAGGAATTTCGATAGCCTTGGCAAGCTTATAAGCAGTAATATTAAAGGGGACGAGAAATTCTTCTGCAAGTATTTCACCGGGATGAATATTTTTAAGTTTTGCCATTTCCGTTGTTTTTAATGATAATCAATAATTCTTACTTCAAAAGAGTTACCAGCCTTCCATTTAAATATGATCCGCCACTGATTATTTATTCTTATGCTATAAAAATCTTTCAGCTTTCCTGCTAATTTTTCCAGTCGATTAGAAGGAGGAATTCTTAAATCTCCTAAATCAACTGAGTTATTTAGCATCCTTAGCTTTCTCCTGCCAATATTTTGGATTTCAAGAGGTAGTTTTTTCACACGTTCACCACTCCACACTTTTTCTGTCTCCGAATTGCCAAAAGAAAGTATCATACTCCTGCCTTAAGTTACTAACGTTAAAAGTAACTATTACTAATGAAACAAACAAATTTTAGAGGGTTGCGAAGAATGGCGCATAACTGATTAAGTATTGC
>MWVW01000007.1_pt1 | contig 52910 bp, 41 predicted proteins | sample 1047191 | NCBI WGS metagenome assembly MWVW01 (sample SAMN06349985, study PRJNA376086) | soil metagenome | isolation source: MtG22-5 sample Antarctic (ecotone) | place: Antarctica
CTTTTTTACAGGCTGCAAATGTAAAAATACCTGACTGGATGCAAGGTGTAGGGCTTGTGCCATTAATTACCGGTAAACAAAAAACACTCGCAAGAAAACAATTGTATTACCATTTTTATGAGTATAAAGCAGATCATACTGTTTTACCCCACCTTGGAGTAAGGGGAGAAAAATATAAACTCATATATTTTTATACTGTTAATGAATGGGAATTATACGATCTTATAAATGATCCGCAGGAACAAAAAAATCTTATTCGCATTCCTGCATATAAGTCCGTTTTTGCTTCAATGAAAAAAGAATTGGTAAAGCAAAGGGATCTGTATGATGACCATGAGCCTGCAGGTGAATTGAAATAATGAAGGAATAGAAATAACTCTAACCTCAATGCTGTAGTGAAATTGGTGCACTATTGATAAGTCTGGAATCCAGTAAAACAGGCATACATTTATAATATCGATCCAAGTTCTTCACTCCTTAAATAAATTTGATATGAAATTTAATTACCTCATATTTTTTATCACTTTACATCTTGTATTAATCATTTCATTTTTAATTCCTGCTACATCATTAGCCCAAACTTCAAAAGAACAATTCACAATCCCCGCCGAGTTTGAAAAACAGGAAGCCGTATGGTTGTCGTGGAGGGGTAGAAGCAACAACCAGGGTGGTAGTGAAAGCAAAGCCATCTTATTATTAAATATGATCAAGGAGCTTACCCCTTACATAAAAGTGAATTTATTTGTTGATAATGACTCCACAAAAAATGATGTATTAATGAGGCTTAAAAAAAATGGCATTAATGAAAATAAAGTGGAGTTGGTTGTCTTTCCTAATCCTTATGGTAATGTACGTGATCCGGGTCCGGTATTTTTAAAAAGCAACAAAGGCAACCTGGCAATTTTAGATGTGAAATGGAATTTATACGGGACGTTGGATACAGGACACAGGGCTGCTAAAAGAATAGATACGATGGACGTTTTTGTAGCCAGGAAGCTGAACCTTCCTGTTCGTAAAACATTTATTTCAGGCGAGGGGGGAAACAGGGAGTTTAATGGCAAAGGAGTTATGATGGCGGTGGAGTCATCTGAATTGAGCCGCAATAAGGGCTTGTCACGTAATGAAATTGAAAAGGAATTATTAAGAGCATTTGGACAGAAGAAAATGATATGGTTAGGTAAAGGACCTATATCAGACGATGAAACGAAAAACGGAAAATTACCCGGAGACATTTATCCTAACGGACCTACACACATTGATGGATTTTGTCGGTTTGCGTCAGCAAATACAATCCTGCTAGCACAAGTGACCAAAGAAGAAGCAGCAAAAGACACATTAAATAAAATGTCGTATGAACGGTTAGAAAGCAATTTCAGGATACTGCAAAATGCAACTGACCAGGATGGGAAACGGTTTACCATCATAAGAATGCCGGTGCCTGAGACAATGATTAATACTGGAATTTTTGACAGCTCACTTAACAGGCATAGAATGTTCTTCTTCCACTCTAAACATGGAGATACTTTAAGGTATATGGTGAACACAAGCTATCTCAATTTTTTGATTACTAATGGAGCCGTTCTTACGGCTTCCTACTGGAAACCGGGCCGGCCTGAAATAATGAAACAAAAAGATAAACAGGCTAAAGAGATTTTGCAAAAGGCATTTCCCGGAAGAAAAATCATTCAAATAAATGTAGAAAATTTAAATGAAGGTGGAGGCGGTATTCATTGCGCTACACAACAACAACCTGCAAGGGGATAATAAAAAATTTAATTGCGAAAAACCAAAGAATTTTTTACAACACTCTGATAAAATGTATAAAATGAAACAACTATTTTTCTTCATTGGTTTACTGCTTCCCGTCTTCTCTTTTTCGCAAACAGAAAAAGCAAATAAGCCGGCAGTTGACACTCCGGTTGTTTTAAAGAATGTACGTATTGTAGATGGAACGGGTGCTTTAATACAACAAGGCCAAACATTGATTATAAGGAATGGAAAAATTGCTGCGATTGGGATCAGTTCCCGTGTGCCTGTTCCGCCAGGAGCTAAAGTCATTGACCTCTCAGGGCATACTGTTTTTCCCGGCCTGGTGATGATGCACGAGCATTTTGAATACAGGGAAGGAGGAGACTTTTCTCATGCACAACCCATAAGTTATCCGCGGCTCTTTCTTGCATTTGGAGTTACAACGGTTCGTACTGCAGGCACTGATCATCCTTACGTGAATATCAATTTAAAAAAAGCGATTGACGAAGGCAGAGTGCCGGGGCCTGAAATACATTTAACCAGCCCATATATCAATGGCGATGGAGAAAGATTTCATCGCAACACTTTTTTAGGTGATGTAAAAGTGCGTACACCGGAAGATGCCATTCGTGTTGTACGGTATTGGGCAGCAGAAGGCATGACTTCATTTAAAGCTTACAGCGGAATATCAAAAGCTGCACTAGCCGCAATGATACAGGAAGTTCACAGGCTGAAGCTTACCATTACTGCACATCTTGGAACTGTTAGTTGCAGCGAGGCCGCAGACCTTGGGATTGATAATATAGAGCATGGTTTTTTATGCGGAACAGATTTGATTGATAGCACAGGAAAACAAATTGAAGGTGAAGACAATCCAATAGTACAGGCTTTGATAAAAAAACTGGTTAACAAAAAAGTTGCTTTAACCTATACACCTAATCAAAGGCTGAATCCTTTTTCAGATCTTGAATTTGAAGTAATGCATCCCCACATACGGGAGAAATATAAAAAAATGAAGCCGGAAGACACATATCTAAAAGACATTCCCCGTTTTACAAGAGCACAGGCGTTTTCCCAGGCAGGTGGTGTATTGTTATTAGGCTCAGATGCCGCCGGGCAGGGACGCATTGCAGGCTTCACTAACATAAGGATGATTAAGACATTGGTAAAAGGTGGTTTTACATTAGAAGAAACAATAAAGATTGCTTCATTAAATGGCGCTACTTTTTTGAAAATTCAGAATCGTACGGGCAGTATTGCTGTTGGAAAAGAAGCGGATTTATTTATTGTGAAAGGCGATCCGTCTAAAAAAATTGAAGACATTGAAAATGTTGAAATGGTATTTTCCAATGGTATTCTTTATGATCCAAAAGTATTGATAAGTGCAGCCAAAGGCTTAGTCGGTTGGCAATAAGGTGTTTAGCATCGTATTAAAAATTAAATCAGCCGAAAGTGAAAAGTGGAATGATGACATTCATTCTTAACCTATCACTTTATAAAAAACAGTGTATGAAATATTTTATTTCTCTTTCTATTATGTTCCTTGTTTCTTTTATAGCATCAGCTCAGGCAAAAGCTAAACAGGAGGTTCTGAAATTAACAACCGAATATTCTGAAGCTATTGCACGACGTGACGCTTCCGTACACAATCGTCTTTTCGCTGAAGACTACACTTACACACATGGCGGGGGAAATTTTATGGGTAGGGAAGAACACATGAATTTCACAAAAAAGGGACAGGTTACTGTAGATTCATTAAGTAATCAAGATGTGCTGGTACGTATTTATGGAAAAACTGCCGTAGTTACAGGCTTATGGGATGTTGTGCTCAGGAGTGGTAGTAAACAGGCTGAAAAAAGAAAACTCAGGTATATACTTGTTTATGTGAAAAGGGATGGGCGTTGGCAAATTGTAGCAGAGCAGAGAACGGCCACAAATTAATTTTGTTTTCTAAGGATTAAAAAAAATGTATCCGCTACAAAAAATAAATGATTTAATTAAATACGAATATTAATCATTCGATAGTCAGTAGATCACTATTATTCCTTTGCAAGGCTATTACTTTTAAAAAATAGTTTATGAAATATTTTATTTCTTTTTCTATTCTGCTCTTCGTTTCTTTTACTGCATCAGCTCAGGCAAAGAAGAGTAAACAGGAGATAAAAAAAGAAACATCCGCCACTACCAACTCAAATTCAAAAAAAGATTATCTTTTTTATGTCCGCAGTTTTGCAGACACATTGCTGGCATACGGCACCGACCGGTATGAACTATCCGGGCTCTCGAAGTCCTTAGTACACTTACCCGTGATACTAAGTACGCTAAGGCGGTAACCGATTACCTAACCGCTTTTTTGGAGAATACTCAAAACGATTTCACAGGATTGCTTGGCTGGGGCCAGAGTTTGTACTACGACTTTTATAAAGACAGCGTTACTGTTGGGGGTATGAGTGCGGAGCATAATGATTATACCCATACGCTTATGAGTGGCAAAACACCCATCTGGCAAAAACTTTGGCAAATAAACCCGGAACGAACAGCACGGGCTATCCAGGGCCTGCGGTATCATTTTACAACTCCATATACACAAACATTCCTGTTTAACCGCCACGCATCATGGCAACAGATCACAAAGAAATTACCACCCGGTATGCGGGGACTTGAACAATACCAGTATGATCATACTGCAGCCTTTGCCGGACATGCCGGATTGAAGTCTTATTCATTCATGTTCCTGTATACAAAAACAAAAAATCCCGAATGGTTGAAATGGTCATTGGGTGTGGGAAGCCTTCACTGGAATTACCGAAATAAAACTACAAATCTCACTTCGTGGACAGTAGATGCGTTTTCTAAGAAAGATGCAATATCCCAATTAAGTCAGACTACAAGTATGGCCTACTGGCTATACAAAGCTTTCGAACTGAATGGACATAAAGGAAATTTAAAAACCCAGGCATTGACCTTGTTCAATGCAGTGGAACGCTACACATGGAGGCCGGAAGGAAAGTTCTATGTAAATGATATGAATGTTGACGGCACTCCTATAAAAGCTGATGACCTGATTTATAAGGATCTACCCAGACATGAGGGAGATCAAATAAGGAGTTTTTTAGATAAACCCCAGTTCAGGGGTAATGTGGGACGTGTGGCTGCTTACTTCTATAAACGTGAAAAGAATCAGCATCACCTAATTGTAGCGCAAAGGATGATCAACATTATGGACCGTGATACTTTGCCACAAATTTTCTTTGCTGGTGAAGTTGCAGTCCGCATTCAACTGCTGATGGATGTGTATGAAATTACAAAAGACCGCAAACTATTGGATAAGGCAATTCACTATGCCGACCTTGGCATAGCCGGACTATGGCGTGGCGGATTATTTGCCCGTCGTGTTGGCGATCCTTATTACGAAAGCGAGGATGAGATTGGAAGTTTTGTGGCAGGGTTGCTAAGGCTTCACCTTGCTTTGAACGGCACACCTAAAGAACTTCAAAATATTGACTGGAGTCATTGAGTGGTGATAATAACAGCAGACCTATAAGGTTTTTGAAACCTTATAGGTCTGTACAAAAACATGCAGATGAAAAATATAATCAAGTTGCTTTTGGTATTTGATATAATACTTTCAGCATTTCCTGTCATCGCACAAAAAACAAAAGCCACCAAACAGCCCAAAATTGTATTCATCATTTCCGACGACCATCGTTGGGATGCACTTGGCGCTGCAGGCAATAAAGAAATTAAAACTCCGGAGCTGGATAAGCTGGCCCGTGAAGGTGTTTATTTTCGCCAGGCCACTATTCATGTTTCACAATGTGCTCCAAGCCGTGCCACTTTATTAACAGGATTACCACCACACCAAAACGGATATAACTCAAATAATTTTTTACGATCTGATATGCAATGGGCTGATCGCTTTTCAGTACCCACTATGCCGGAGCTTTTGCAAAAAGCTGGTTATCAAACCGTATTGGTGGGTAAATGGCACCTTGCTACAGATCCCTGGCTGATGGGCTTCACAGACATTCGCACCTGGCTGCCTGAAGGTGCAGCGGCTTACCAGGACTCGCGATTGGCTAGAGGCAGGTCACGAAAAAAAGAAGTAATAAAAGGTTTCACAAATGGAATTTTTGCCAACGATGCGATAGATTTTCTAAACAGTCCGGAAGCCAAAGAAAAACCTTTCCTGCTTTGGTTAGCGAGTACGCTTCCTCACTCACCTTACAAGCCGAATCCTTCACATTTTGAACATCTGTATGAAGCGCAACCAGCAGAACAATTGATTCCACCAGCCTTTCCTTCGCATTCGCATTTCAAGCTTTCTCAGGAGGGCACTCCTCCCGATTCATCAGCACCTGTAATCGATGATTACTATAAAGCTGTAAGTTACCTTGATGAGTTAACAGGTCGTGTTTTAAAAGCACTGGAGAAGCAAGGGTTAGCCCATAACACAATTGTGGTATTCTTAGGTGATAATGGATTGATGACAGGCAGCCGCGGAGTAAATGGTAAAGTGGTACCCTGGGAAGAATCGGTTCGTGTTCCACTAATTATTTATGCTCCAAAGTTTGCTGCCATGAAAGGAAGTAGTGATGTTCCAGTATCCAGTCTTGATCTACCGGCAACAATGCTTTTAATGGCAGGTATTGCTCTTCCGAAAAATTGGGTTGGTCGCGACCTGGGACCTGTGCTTGCTGGCAATAAAAACCACGGAATTAATTATGCCATTAGCGAATGGACAGATACTGAAAGCCAGTTTCGCCATTATACCCATAGATTAATACGTACACCTCAGTATAAGTTGATTCGCTGGGACAAACCGGATAAGCCGGATGAATTGTATGATTTAATTTCCGATCCCCACGAATTAAAGAATGTTATCAATAAAGCAACAATGCGACCTGTGCGTGACAAACTATTAAACCAGTTGAATGTATGGATGGTGAGGTCAAATGACCCCGCCCGTTATTGGCCAAAGAAAAATGGTAAAACACAAGACCTGGCAGCAGAATACAGGGCAGATTCTTTGCTGAGTTCTGTTCTTTATGATAAAACTCCCGTCAAAGTTGATCAGTTTATTTATGATACTTATGTTGGCAAGTATGAGTTTGTGACAAGAGGCATTAATACTATCTCTAAAGATGGAGACAAACTTATAATTAATAGTGATTTCGGAGGGAAATCTGAATTGATACCAAAATCGGAGAATAGGTTTATACAAAAAAATCAACCCTTTCACTTCACTTTCATAAAGGATGAAAAAGGACAGGTTACACACCTTATCCGGCGCAGTAAACCTTCTGCAGATGTAAAAACCATTGATATGAAGGCAAGAAAAGTCGAATAAACCCTTCTTATTCCAAACGGTTCCTCTGAAAGAAAACCCGCATCAATTTTATGAAAATCAGAATTTTTTCAGCCGGTACTCAGCACCATTTGCAGCCTGGTGTTTTACTGTAAGTGTAGCGCCTGTATAGCCGGTGACTTTAAATTTATTTTCAGGCTCACCATCTATCCCACTGCCTTCGGCATCATATGTTACGGTGATCATAGCTGCAGCCTCATCAAAAGACCAGGTACCTGCTGCATTATCTGTAAGTTCATACTCCGGTAGGTATACTTTGGAAGTGCAGGTTTCATTCTCTAATAACAACCTTTTTGAAGTTTTGCTGGCTTGTAACCAGGTGAAAACTTTAGCGGTGGTAAATATAAAATCAAAATTGGTAAGGTGTTCCCAGGTTGTATCTCTTGAATATACAGAGGTAGCACAACCAGCAGAGGCCACAGTGATAGTTGAATATCCATTGTTGTACGAGCAACTGCTTTTAGAAATGAATGATTGATTGCGTTGTGCATCGTATACGCAGAATAAATCAAAAGAAGTTGTGTTTTTTTCATAGCTGAGCTGATTCCAGCTTTCTGTACCTGCTCTTACTGCATCTAAGCGCCAGTTTGCAGCTAGTGTTTGTTCTGTCAATTTAAGTACTTCTTCATTGTTTTTTGAACAGGCAACTACAATAAAGGGAAGGGCTAATAAAAAAAAGTTTTTCATGGGTAAGTGATTTTTTTAAAAATACCATTGCGGGCATATTTCGTATAACAGATCGTATAGTTCTTGCAAACAAAAGGTAAAAATGCTTTTCCCCTATTCGATTTTTTACCACGTGAACATACGATGCTGAAATGCAAAGCCTGGCTAACTAATGTGCCAGGCTTCGATTATTTCTAAAATTAATTTAACGAACTGAAATAAAGAGTTGAAATTAAGAATACCCTTTTAGTCAGGATATACAATTACTATTCGCCTTGTTTCACTTTCAGTACATAGGCAGGTAATAAACCATGTGCTTCTTTATGCGCTTGCTTTACAGCATTTGAATCAGGTGCTTCAGACAAACACATGATGACACCCTTTTTTTCATCTACCCAATAATTGATAAAATTGACTCCATGTTTATCCTGTACGCCCAAATCCTTTTCATGTGCGCCGGCTACATCTTTTGCTGTCACTTTTCCCTCACCCATTTCATGCACATCGATAAAGAAAGGCTTATTGCCGGAGGCAGTTGCTTCATGGCCACCAGTAACCTGGTACACGGTAGCAGGCACTAACCCATGTGCTTCTTTATGCGTGGTTTTTACAGCTTCGGCATTTTTGGCCTGGGATAAGCAATATACTTTGCCCTTTGCCTCATCAACCCAGAATTTTTCAAATTTGACACCATATTTATCCTGCGTTGCCAGGTCTTTTTGGTGTGCTCCGGCTACATCTTCAAATGTGACCTTACCGGCTTCCAGATCATGCACATCAATAAAATAGGCATGGTGTTCTGTCGTATCGGTTATCTCCGTTTCGGTTGCAGTGGACTCTGTAGTTTTTTCTTTGTTGTCACTGCATGATGTAAGGAATATTCCAAAAAAGGCGGAATATAAAATGACAGATCTCATAACTTGATTTTTTTAAAAATTAAAAATATTAGAATTGGCCTTTAAAATTTAAGCAAATAAATTTAAGGATTTTATTATATACTTATACACTTCAGGGTTATTTTCTACTGAAAGAATGGAATTTGATCATTTTTGAATTTTACCATCAATCGTTTTACTCTCCGGATAAGCGCCTGATGTACGTGAAGTTACCTGCCATTGATTATTTTTCTTCACCCATATATCGGCCAAAAAGCCTTTGGAATCAAATACCCTGGGGCCAAAGGAGCCGGCCCAATTATATAATGAAGTCACGATCGCAATATTTCCATATACCTGCGCAACTATGGCTGTCTGATGCCACCGGTCTATTTTGATATGATTGAATAAGTTATACAACCAGGTAGTCCGTGGTGTTATATTTGAAGCATTGCCATCCCAGCTGTGCAAAGCATATTCAGGAGCCATCAGCTTATACAGTTTAGTACTGTCATGATTAAGCATTGCATCCATCCATTCTTTGGAAAGTTGTTCCAGATGATTTTTGGTTAACATTGAATTACTGTCTGGGTGTAACTGTAAGAATGTTCCCTGAAACAATGTGCGTTTCCATTTACCATTTTCATTACTCAGTATTTGTGTAAACTTTATTTTTTGTTGCTGCTCTTTTTGATCCCCTTTTGCAAGCTGACCGGCAATAATGTTTGTACCTGTGACAAATGCATTATTGCCACTCAGCCGGATCTGCACATCTTCAAATTCCATTACAGGATTTATGATGCCTTCTTTCTTTTTAGTCTGAACATAGGAAATCCATTCTTTTCTTGTCAGTACATTACCCCACACATCAGTATGAAAATAATCAGCGGCGATCAAATCTTCCAGTACTTTAAGATCATTATTTGCCCAGGCTTTCCCTATGGCTACTATGGTATTGTATGCTTGTTTTTGCCGGGTATTAAAATTGTTTTGTGCTGAAGTATATATTGAAAAAAATAAAATAAGCAGCAGTAATCTATATTTTTTCATAAAAGATTTTGGCGGAAGTTAATCTTTAGCCATGTATTATCTGTTTACATTAGACCATAACTTTGTTCTCTGAATTAGTCCTTCAGTACTCAATAAAATAGCAACAAACCAAAACAACTACATGGAAGTGCTGACTGCACCTACTCCAAAAATTGCGCTTCTGGCTACTCCCAGGGTTACTTCCATTGATCTTTTGCGAGGTATTGTTATGATCATCATGGCGCTGGATCATGTGCGGGACTATTTTCATGCGGATTCTATGCGCTTTGAACCCGAAGACTTTTCACAAACCAATGCCATTTTATTTTTCACCCGCTGGGTTACTCATTTTTGTGCACCCGTATTTGTTTTTCTTGCAGGCACTTCAGTTTTTCTTTCAGGTCAGCGTAAAACAAAAAAAGAATTATCCCAGTTTCTATTGAAAAGAGGTATATGGCTGCTCATTGTTGAAGTCACTATCATAAGTTTTGCGTGGTCATTTAATATAAAGTTGCTTTTTACAGGTTTGCAGGTGATATGGGCTTTGGGAATAAGCATGATCGCTTTAGCCGCTTTAATACACCTTCCCAAAAAAATTATTCTTGCTCTCGGAATTATAATAGTTGCCGGCCATAATTTATTAGACAATATTCACTTTACTGGTTTTGGCTGGGCTGCTTTGCATGAAGCAAAACGTTTTCAGATCAGCGATACACATATAATAAGGGTGACCTATCCCGTTTTACCATGGATAGGAATTATGGCACTCGGCTATTGTTTTGGAAGAATTTATACAACAGCTTTTACCCATGAGAAAAGAAAAAAATGGTTGTTGTCATTAGGCATTGGAGCTATTGCATTATTCATTTTGATAAGAGCTATTAATTTTTATGGTGATCCCTACCCATGGACTGTACAAGACTCTGCAACATTTAGTTTTTTATCATTCCTCAATACAAACAAATATCCTCCCTCTTTATTATATACTTTGATGACACTGGGGCCAGCTATGCTCTTCCTGGCATGTGCTGAAAAGATAAAGCAACGTTTCACACAGCCAATCATTCATATAGGAAGGGTGCCCATGTTCTATTACATTTTACACCTTTATCTTATACATTTCCTTGCTGTGCTTGCCGCAGAATTTTCAGGTTTTGACTGGAGTGATATGTTATTACGTCACAGGCCCTGGCTGGACCCTGAGTTGAAAGGATATGGATTTTCCTTGGGCTTTACTTACATGATGTGGATAGTGGTTGTGCTTTTGTTATATCCTTTGTGCAAATGGTATGATAAATACAAAACGGCACATAAAGAAGTATGGTGGCTGAGTTATTTGTAAAATTCATGAAATGAAAAAACTAATTTTTTTCGTCACTGTTCTTCATTTGCTGCAAAGCAGTAATCCATTACTTAATATTGTTTATGCGCAATCTTCTGCATTTTCTCCTGTCCTTGCCCATCATGGCATGGTAGCTTCTTCAGATGCTATTGCAAGTAAAGTTGGTGTTGAAATACTAAAGCAAGGTGGTAATGCAGTAGACGCAGCTGTTGCTGTTGCACTTGCACTGGCAGTTACCTGGCCCAATGCCGGCAACTTAGGTGGCGGTGGTTTTATGCTGATCAGAAAGGCGGATGGAACTGCAACGCTTATTGACTATCGGGAGACTGCACCCAGGGCTGCAAACAAAAATATTTTTCTTGATGATAAAGGCAATATTATTCAAAATGCTTCCACTGTTGGTTACCGGTCTGTGGGTGTTCCTGGCACTATAGCAGGACTTGCTTTGGCGCTTGAAAAATATGGTACCATGAAATGGAAGGATGTTATTGAGCCTGCCCGCAAATTAGCAGAAGAAGGTTTTATACTGACCTGGCAAACGGCTAATTATTTACAAAACAATGCACCCTTACTCGGTCAATTTAGGGAAAGCAACCGTATTTTTTTAAGAGAGGGAAAGTATTACCAGGACGGAGAAATTTTTAAGCAACCTGATTTAGCACAGACACTTACACGATTGAAAAATAAGGGCCCGCGTGAATTCTATGAAGGACATACAGCCCTGTTGATTACCGATGACATGAAAGCGAATAACGGCCTTATTACGGTTGAAGATTTGAAAAACTATAAAGCAGTGGAGCGGGCACCTCTGAAAGGAACTTACAGGGGATATGAGATTCTATCCGTTCCCCCACCAAGTTCAGGAGGTACATTGCTCATCCAGATGCTTAATATACTTGAACAATCCAATATTGCTGCAATGGGACATAATTCATCGGAAAAATATCATTTATTAACAGAAACAATGAGGCGGGCTTATGCAGACCGTGCCATTTACTTTGGTGACCCCGCTTTTGTGAATGTGCCGGTTACAAAACTTACTTCGAAAGGGTATGCAGCCCAGTTGGCAAAATCAATAAATAAACGTTATGCAACTCCGAGTAGTTCCATAAAGACAGGACAATTTCTTACTGAAGAATCTAAACACACTACGCATTTCAGCATAGTGGATTCAATGGGTAATGCTGTCTCCAATACGTACACGCTTAATGGTGATTTTGGCAGTGGAGTAACTGTTACCGGTGCGGGTTTCCTGCTCAATAATGAAATGGATGATTTTACATCTAAACCAGGCATAGCTAATAAATTCGGACTGCTCCAGGGTAAAGCGAATACCATTGAACCAGGCAAGCGGCCACTTTCATCGATGACACCATCAATGATTTTAAAAGATGGAACCCTTTTCTTAGTTGTTGGTACCGAAGGCGGCTCCAGGATCATATCACAAACATTACAGGTAATAGTAAATGTTATTGATCATCGCATGAACATCCAGGAAGCAGTAAATGCACCGAGGATACATCAACAATGGATGCCAGATGAGGTTACATATGAACCTTATGGTTTATCAATAGATGTATTGAATGCATTGAAGAAGAAAGGGCACAAATTAAAATACGATCCTGGTTACCTGTACCCGGGTGATGTAGAAGCAATCATGATCGATTTAAAAACAGGTGTACGGTTGGGCGCATCTGATCCACGTAATTCAAATGCACTGAGTGCGGGATATTGAATCATTATTATTTGCATTGAATCCAATCCTATCACCCCAAAAGGTGATTGTAGCGCATTTCAAATAGATTATCTTAGAATTGAATAATATATTAGATGCTATCGGAAATTTATAACTCACATCGCCGATTCATTAAACAGGTGTCTTTGATATTTTATTTACCTTTTTATTTAAACAGATTAGTTGTCTGCTAATAATTTAATTATGATCTCTATAACCAAAAACTTTCCACCTGCTGCTAAAACTACTTACAAGCCAGAATTAACACATACCTCTTACCGTATCACCTCTATCGATTTGTTACGTGGGCTGGTAATGATCATTATGGCGCTGGATCATACAAGAGATTTTTTTCATGCCCAGGCATTTACTGATGACCCCCTGAACGTGGCCACCACCACTCCGGTTTTATTTTTCACAAGATGGATCACTCATTTTTGTGCACCTGTATTTGTTTTTCTGGCAGGTATATCCATCTATCTCCAAAGTCTTAGAAAAACAAAAAACCAGCTGAGCATTTTTTTATTCAAAAGAGGTTTATGGCTTATACTGATAGAGATCTTTGTAATGAGCCTGGCGTTCACTTTTGACCCTACTTATAGCGCTATTATATTTCAAACCATATGGGCCATTGGAATCAGCATGGTATTATTAGGCCTGGCTATCCGCATGCCCTTTAAAGCAATATTTATTACAGGACTTATCATTGTACTCGGACATAATGCTCTCGATTTTTATGAAGCAGACCAGAAAACTTTTCCATTTATCTACGATCTTATACATCATCCCGGGTTTTATAATTTGTGGGATAATCACAATCTGCAAATTTTCTATCCTTTTCTTCCATGGACCGGTTTAATGTTGCTTGGTTATTGTATTGGAAAGATTTTTACTAAATATAAAGGAAAGGAAAGAAGAAATGTATTAATACTGATGGGGGTGGGTATCATTCTTTTTTTCATTGTGCTCCGCGCAACCAACCTCTATGGTGATCCGCGTGACTGGGCAAATCAAAAAACCGGATTATTGACATTTTTCTCTTTTATCAATACCACTAAATATCCACCGTCCCTGTTGTACATGTGTATGACTATTGGACCTGCATTGATACTTCTTGCGTTGGCTGATAAAATAAAAAACCGGCTGGTAAATATTATATCTGTATATGGCCGTGTGCCTTTTTTATATTACATTCTTCATTTCTATCTTCTTCATTTTCTTACAATGATCTTTTTCCTGGCACGTGGACATTCTTTTGCAGAGGGCTGGAAAACAAATCCAAATTTCCCATTCAAATTTATAATCCCGGGTGAGGGTTATGAACTCGGTATTGTTTACCTGATATGGATATTAGTGGTGGCAGCTTTATACCCTGTTTGCAAGTGGTTCAGTGATTATAAGCAAACACATAAACAATGGTGGCTTAGTTATCTCTGATAAAATAATCTATACATAATTTAATATGATCGCAATAACCAAAAACTTCAAAACCGCTGAGAATAAAATTCACGGTCCCCTATTAGCACGGGGTTACCGCATCACATCCATTGATCTCTTACGGGGCATAGTCATGATCATCATGGCGCTGGATCATACCAGGGATTATTTTCATTCAGATGCTTTCTTTTATGATCCCACAAATCTTACGCAAACGAATGCTGCTGTATTTTTCACACGTTGGATCACACATTTCTGCGCACCCACATTTGTATTCCTGTCAGGCACATCCGCATTTCTCATATCCCAGAGAAAAACTAAAAAAGAGCTTGCGCTTTTTTTACTGACGAGGGGATTGTGGCTTATCTTTCTTGAATTGACCGTTGTTAATTTTGGCTGGTACTTCGATATTAATTTTACCCATCTTGATCTGTTTGTTTTTTGGGCATTAGGTGGGAGTATGATTGCTTTAGCCGGTCTCATTTTTTTGCCTGTGCCACTTATTCTTATAATTGGAATCGTATTGGTATTCGGTCATAATTTACTGGATAACATTCATGTTCCGGGAAATGATCTTGAAGCCTTCGGGTGGGGATTACTTCATGACCCAAAAGAATTTAAGCTTCTTGGAAGAAGTAGTTTCACCGGTTACCCTATATTGCCCTGGATAGGGGTAATGGCATTGGGTTATTGTTTAGGTAGCCTGTATACAAAATCAGTGACTGCTCCTGCACGCAAAAAGGTATTGATAATTCTTGGTGTCTTCAGCATTTTACTATTCAATATCATCCGGTTTATAAATATTTATGGTGATCCGGTTCCATGGTCAGTGCAGGCTACACCCGCATTTACGTTTATGTCATTTTTAAATCTCACCAAATATCCACCTTCCCTTTTATATGTGTTGATGATACTGGGACCTGCATTGTTGTTTTTGGCATTTGCAGAAAAACCATTAAACAGGTTTACTCAAATTCTCAGCACTTTCGGCAGAGTACCCCTGTTTTACTACCTGCTTCATTTGTACCTGATACATTTATTGGGAATGTTAGCAGCGGAACTTACCGGATACGACTGGAGCGATATGGTATTGACAACCTGGGTAACCGATTATCCCGGGCTGGATGGTTATGGATTCAATTTAGGTATCGTTTATCTCATATGGATAGGAATTATCATAATGCTATATCCTTTATGCAAATGGTATGACCAATACAAAACAGCACATAAAAAAGCATGGTGGCTGAGCTATTTATAATAAAACAGTAATAAATATCTTCTATGAATGAAAGCGCAGCCATCCGGCCGAAAAGAGAATTGAAAAAAATTCTTGGTAGTGCATTTGGTATTGCTGTAATGGTGGGTGGAATTATTGGTGCAGGCATACTTCGTAATCCGGGTTCAGTAGCAGCAATGTTGCAGGATAAATGGCTCATAATACTTGCATGGTCCATGGGAGGAATATATGTATTGCTGGCAGTAAATTCACTGGCTGAACTGGCAACCATGCTTCCTAAAGCAGGGGGATCATTTAATTATATAAAACGTGCCTTCGGCAATTATGCAGGCTTTATTGCCGGTTGGTTTGACTATATTATAAACGCTATAGCACCGGCGTATTTTTCAATAGCTATTACGGAATACCTTTCCTTAATTCTGCCGGCTTTAAATGACTATGGAACTATCATCGCTGTTATTTTATTGGTATTGTTTACCGTGCTGCATTTGGCAGGATTAAAAAGCGGCAGCTTGGTTCAGCAGGTTACCAGTTTTATTAAAATTGCTGCATTTGCAATACTCATCACTTGTTGCTTTTTATTTGGTGGTAATAACGATACGCCAGTAGATATAAATGACTCAGTCAGCCAAAATTTTGCATTGACAGGCCTTTTCATCCTATTCATACGTTCTTTGCAACTGATCATGGGTACTTATGATGGATGGGCATCACCAGTGTTTTTTGCAGAAGAAAATACCAATCCCGGCAAAAGTATTCCCAAATCACTTTTCGGAGGCGCTTTGATAGTGATGGGCATTTATATTTTAATCAATCTGGCATTGTTATATGTAATACCGATGTCTGTAATTGCAGGTTCAAAGCTTGCCGTAGCAGATGCCGCTGAAATTATTTTTGGGAAGGTTGGTTATACCATCCTCATTCTAATTGCAATTTTCTCCCTGCTCAGCATTTTAAATGCAATTGTTATGATTTGTCCCAGAATTCTATTTGGATTAAGCCGTGAAGGTTTTTTTATAGAAAAAGGAACACTCATCAATAAAGGAGGAACTCCATATGTAGCTTTAATTATCACTTTCTTAATACAAATCTTTTTGGTTATACTTAGTTCATTTGAACAATTATTTGCATTAGGAGCATTTATGACCATGATGGTAAGTACCCTTATGTTCAGCTCTGTTATCAAACTCCGTAAAACAGAACCGTTGTTACCACGTCCTTACCGTGTCCGGGGTTATCCTTTTACCGCCTGGCTGATGGTACTGATTTCGATTGCTTTATTTGTGAGTTATACTTTTGCTGATCCGACAAATTTTGTTGTGATCATTGCTCTGATTGCTTTATCATGGCCTGCTTTCTATCTGATAAAAAAGAAAAACATATAGTGTTATATTTCAGCCTAAAAGAAAACTTTTTTACAGAAATTACATCAAGCAATGGTTCGTCACTAAAGGTGTAATAAAAATTTGGTGCCCGTCCATAGAAATTTTTAGATATTACAAAATGATTATTTCTTAAAACTTATGTCATGAAAAGAATACTTATCCCTTGGCTAATGCTAGTTGTTACTTATACAGCCACTTCAGCCCAATCTCTTCCAAAAGACAAACAATCAATTACCGGTATCATCGAGAGACATGAACCTCAATTGATCAAACTTAGTGACCAGGTGTGGGAGTTTGCTGAAACAGCACTGGCGGAATTAAAGTCATCAAAAGTGTTAGCAGATTATGCAGAACAAAATGGCTTTAAAGTAGAAAAAGGAGTGGCGGGCATGCCTACCGCTTTTATTGCAAGTTATGGATCAGGCAAACCAATTATTGGTGTGCTTGGCGAATTCGATGCGCTTCCCGGTTTATCACAAAAAGCACAACCCACAAAAGGAGCATTAAAAGAAGGAGATGCAGGGCATGGTTGTGGACATAATTTATTTGGAGCAGGCAGCCTGGGTGCAGCCATCGCCATTAAAGAATTGATGCATCAGGGAAAGCTGAAAGGCACCATCCGATTTTATGGTACTCCTGCAGAAGAAACGATTGGCGGGAAATTGTACATGGCCCGTGCTGGACTTTTTAATGACCTTGATGTATCACTGGATTGGCATCCGGAAGATAAAATTGAAACCGGATCACAAAGCAGCCAGGCTTTGATAGATTTTAAAATACACTTTAAAGGAAAAGCAGCACATGCTGCCTTTGATCCCTGGAATGGAGTGAGTGCAGTAGATGCCATGGAGTTTTACACTACAGGTTTGAACTATTTACGGGAACATGTGAAACCAAGTGTTAGAATTCATTACCTGATACAAAAAGCAGGTGATGTAGTCAATGTAGTTCCAGAAAATGCAGTGATCTGGACAAGGGTTCGCGATAGCAAACGGGAAGGTATGTTTGAAGTATATGAGCGGACAAAAAAGATAGCAGAGGGTGCCGCTATGATGGCTGGTGTGGAGCATTCATTTGAATTGATCTCCGGTATGTATGAAATTTTAGTAATCCAGAAGGGCGCAGAACTAATGCACAAAAACCTGGAGCAGATTGGCCCGATAAAATATACTGACACTGAAATTGAATTTGCTAAATCTATCCAAAAAGCAACAGGTAAAGCGCTGTTAGGACTCGATGGAAGCGTTAGTCCTTTTCGTGCTACAACAGAAGACCCGCCAGGAGGTTCTACGGACGTGGGGGATGTAAGCTGGATAACACCTGTAATACGATTGAGTGTTACTACAGCACCGAAAGGAACACCTTGGCATTCCTGGGCAGTGGTGGCTTGTGGCGGTATGAGTATCGGGCATAAAAGCATAGGCTATGCTGCAAAAGCATTAGCCTTTACTATGTATGATCTTTTTACAAATGAAAAGCTAAGAAAGGAAATAAGAGATGAATTTGAAAAGAAAAAAGGAAGCAATAAGTATAAAGCAATTCTGCCCGATGGTCCTCCACCCGTAGTTAAACCTCTTTAATCTTCAATCTGAGTTATATTTATAAAGGCCAGTGTGATAAGAATCATATAGAAAACCCGCGGTAATCCAGAATTCTAAATTTCATCATCGTTTTAGAGTCAGCAAAAAAAATTAAATTTAAATAATCAAAACTAAGGTTATGGCAAACAGACGTTTTAAAGCTCTGATCCTTGTACCCTTCATCCTGTTTTTTTGTGCTTCACCAAAAAACAATAATTCTTTTCAGCTCGGACAAGTGGATTTCAAAGTGAGCTGTAAAACACAAGCACTCCCTCATTTTGAAAAAGGTTTTTTGCTCCTGCACAGTTTTGAATATGTGGACGCCGCAGAAGAATTTAAAAAAGCAAGAGAAGCTGATCCGGATTTTGTAATGGCTTACTGGGGAGAAGCCATGACGCACAATCACCCTCTCTGGCGTTACCAGGATTTTGAAAAAGCTACTGAAGTATTGCAAAAGCTTGCTCCATCAACTGAAGAAAGGGTAAACAAGGCCAAAACAGAGTTGGAAAAAGATTTCATCAGGGCCATTAATATATTATATGGCAAAGGAAACAAGTTAGAAAGGGACAGCAGGTATGCCGCTTTCATGGAAAGCCTTTACAAAAAATATCCGGGCAATCCTGAGGTGTCTTCATTTTACAGCCTTGCACTGATCGGTTCTGTGCCCATGGGGAGAGACAAAGCTATATATGAAAAAGCGGCTGAAATAGCCAAACAGGTGTTGGCAAGCAACCCGCGGCATCCCGGCGCTTTGCATTACCTGATACATGCGTACGACGATCCGGAACATGCCGCCCTCGCTATTGCCACCGCCGATAAATATTCTGTAGTAGCGCCTGATGCAGGTCATGCATTACACATGCCCACACATATATACCTTGCGTTGGGCATGTGGGATAAAGTAGTTAGCTCTAACGAAGTTTCGTGGGCTGCGGGACAAAAAAGAAAAGACAGAAAAAAACTTCCAAACGATGCACTTAATTACCATGCTTTTCACTGGCTGCTCTATGGCTATCTGCAGCAAGATCAGAAACAAAAAGCAAAACAGGTGCTGCAGGACATGAAAAAATATACAGATGAACTAAGTTCTCCTAGGGCAAGGGAACATATGATCTATATCAAGTCCACCTATTTAACAGAAACAAATGAATGGGAGCCGAATGTTGTATCAATAGAAGTGCCCCAAAAAGATCTGAATATTGCCACCCGTGCCATGACTCATTTTATCAATGGTTGGTATTCTTTTCATAAAAAAGATAAAACTGCACTGCAAGAAATTATTCAAAAAATGGCCGGTGAAAGATTAATTGACCTGCAAAGAGTGAATAACGCCGGGGTGGCAATGTGTGGCAGTGTGAATTCAGCCATACCCAACCTGCTGGATGTACAATATGCTGAAGTGATGGAAATGGAATTAAAAGCACTGGAGGCCTCACTTAGAAAAGATGCATTGCAGGCAGAGCATTGGTTTAAACAAGCTACTTCCCTGGAAAACAGCATCAGTTATTCCTACGGTCCGCCTTCAATAGTAAAACCTTCCAATGAATTATATGGTGAATGGCTGCTGCAAGTTAACAGGCCCAAAGAAGCATTGGTTCAGTATGACCTTTCTTTGAAAGCCGCACCTAAAAGAGTGTTAAGCCTGCAAGGAAGAGAAAAAGCATTAAAGATTGTGGGATAATTATTTGACAGTAGAGACAAGATTAACTGATCGCTTGGGGCATTTAGGCCGTTAGTTTAGCCTTTCAACTCCAAAACTTAAATAATAAAACGGTTTTTATCGAAGCACACCAATTACAACGACGTACATAAAAAATAAGGGTATGAAATTCCCCTTCCGGTTTTTGATGTTGCTCTATACTGTATAAAAGATTCACGAAGCAAACTATGTACTAAAAAACTTCGTGCCCTTCTGCAATCATTATGTATTTTGTGAGCTCTCTTTGTCCTCTCATTCTTTAGCTTAAATTTTATACCATTCTTAATCGCTTGCTTCACCATCTTGAAGAATCAAAAAAGACGTTTGATCTTAAAGAACAACCACGTCTTGCAAAACTGCTAACTCAACTTTCCCGTCGTCGCTTTGAAGATGCAGAATCGCTCATTCGCTTACACGAATGCCTGGTGTTTATGCTTGCCTACCCGCAAAGTGAAAAACTTCTGAATCATACAAAGAAACTCCTTGCATCATTTCCTAAACGAATCGAATACCTCAAAAAGATCGAGGCTGACTTAACATTGTTTGAAGAACCGGAAATTTCAGGAATTGCCGGAACCTCACTGACGGTAAACCTCGGTTATAAATTCGCCCTATGGCTTTCGGAGCATCATACAAACGAAGTTGAAATAGATTGGGAAGTTTACAAAGAAGAGCCTGGAATCCGGGCAACCCTGCCACGGGTTTTGCCTTTGTTCGAAGAAGAAGCATTAGTGGAAGCGCATGTCCCTTTTGTTGATTACATACAAGCGGCAAAACCAAAAAACTCAAAAGACCTTGCGTGGCTGATGCGAGGGTTTTTTAACCTTGATTTAAGCGAAAAACAAAAGGTTGAACTTTATGATTCTCTAAAACTCTTTATTCAATTTTCTCCCGGTTTCAATTCCTCACGAACAGGATTGAAAAATTATGAGCGCAAAATTTTTTATCACGATGGCCCATTGATTCAGCGTCGTGATATTTCGCTCGAAAAGGAACTTGCCGCATCGCCTTTGAAAATTGAAAAACTCTCCGCGAAAGAAGGATCAAAAATTCTGGGCATTATTAGAACAGCATCTGCTGTACGTTTTCGTGAACTTCATGGATTTATATGGGGCGACGAAAAAAGTTTCTTAAAAGTTGATTTAGGCAGAGGCGTCATTGTTTTTTTAAATGAAGTGTTACCTGAAAATCGCCTTCCACTGCGGGCATATCATTCCGGGTTTATTTTCAAAAACGGTATTCCGGCAGGATATGTTGAAGGCATATCACTATTTGAAAAAATGGAGGTCGGCTTTAATCTATATTATACATTCCGCGAAGGTGAAACCGCCTGGCTTTACGCACAGCTTTTAAAAATTTTCAAACAACATCTTGGTGTAACCTTCTTTTCGGTTGACCCTTATCAAATTGGATATGAAAACGAAGAGGCCATCGAATCCGGTGCATTTTGGTTCTATCAAAAATTAGGCTTTTATCCTGTGCGGGATGAGATTGCAAAAATAGTAGAACGTGAAAAAAAGAAAATCGCCGATAGAAAAGATTATCGTACACCTGCAAAATTTTTACGAAAAATCGCAAAGGGACATTTGTTTTATGAGTATGGCGAGGGTCGCGATGACAATCAGAGGCAGACCAAGATCAGCCAATCGGGAATCCAATGGAAAGATTTTCATCTTCAGAACATCATGTTGGCCATTCAAACAAAAATGTCTCAAAGCTTCAATGGGGATGCAGAGAGGATGAGGAAAGTAACTACCAAACAGGTTTCGCGGGTACTTAATATTGATTTAAGAAAACTGAAACAAACAGAACAGAAAGCATTAGGGTCTTTTGCTATTGTGCTTCTGCTGATTCCAAACTTTTCAAAATGGACCAAAGAAGAAAAGGAACTCACAGTGAAAATCATTCTTGCGAAAGGGAGCGGTAGCGAAGCGCATTATCTGCAATTGATGCAAAAACATAAGCAACTACGCGAGGGTTTGATAAGGATGGGGAAGTTGTTAAAACCTTTATAGCCCAAAATTTTGGGATGATATACAACGCCAGATATTTTTACATTACATTTAATACACACCTCTTTGAAATTATATCCTGTTAGCATGTTTATAAAACTGAAGGACAAAAAAACAAATAAGAAATAGAAGGTGTTGAAAAATATAATTGAAAAAATAAAAGCAGAGAGCATGATTCTGCTAAGTAAAAAAAGCTGAAAACACGCAGAATCTTTCTAATAATTTTTTACTTTTCTGTTCAAAATAAAAAAACTGTTTATGAAATTAATATTATTACTGTTATACCTGGTATTAGCAATTACCTCTACTGCACAAAAATCAAAAACTCTAATTAGTGATAAGCGTTTCGCAGGCCTGGATACCGCTTTTGAACGATTACTAAAAGACTGGCATGCTGCAGGATTTGCAGTAGCTGTTGTTGAAAAAAATAAGATCATCTATGAAAAAGGCTTTGGCTATCGTGATATAGAAAAAAAATTACCCGTAACCTCCAACACTTTATTTGCGATAGGCTCTTGCACCAAAGCATTCACTGCAGCGCTCATTGGTTTATTACAAAAAGAGGGAAAAGTTGATATTGATAAACCCGTGGAAATTTATATGCCGGGTTTAAAATTCTTTAATGCTCCAATGAATAATATCATTACACTTCGTGATATGATGAGCCATCGTACAGGTTTACCGAGGCATGATGCCTCATGGTATTTTTTTTCATCCGCATCTCGTGATAGTATCATGCAACGGATACAATACCAGGAACCTACTGCACCGGTGAGGGATAAATACCAGTACAACAATTTTATGTTTACTGCACAAGGGGCCATTGCTGAAAAAATAACCGGTAAAAGCTGGGAAGAAAATGTCAGGGAAAAATTCTTTATACCACTTGGTATGAGCAATTCAAATTTTGCTATTAAAGACTGGAAAGCATATAGCGAACCTGCGGTAGGATACAGAGTAAAAAATGATAGTATTATTAAAAAGATGGATTATTATAATATTGCAGGAATGGGGCCTGCCGGCGCCATTAACAGCAGCGTACATGAAATGGCAAATTGGGTAATCGCCTGGATAAATGGGGGAAAGTATAACGGCAAAGAAATTCTTCCCGCTGCATATGTTACGCAGGCAATGACGCCACAAATGCTGTCAGATGCAGGTTTGCCAAGCAAAGAAAAACCTGATATATTTTTCTCTGCATATGGTTTTGGCTGGGGCCTGTCTTCTTATAAAGGTCACTATCGTGTAGAGCATGGGGGTAATATTGATGGCTTCTCTGCAACTACCTCATTTTTCCCCACTGATAGTGTTGGCATTATTGTTCTTTCTAATCAAAACCGCTCAAGTGTGCCGGGTATAATCAGGAACTTAATCGCTGACAGGTTGCTGAATGAAAAATATTTTGACTGGAACAATGATATCAAAAAGCAGGTTGAAAAAAATAAAGCCACCCAGGCAGCAGCAAGAAAAACAGCCATATCAAATAGAAAATTAAATACGTTACCCTCACACCCTTTAAAAGATTATGAAGGTGTTTATAATAATCCTGGTTATGGAAATTTTACTGTTTACCTAAAAAAAGATTCATTGTTTGCACAGGGTAGTGAAAATGTTTTGTGGCTTCGCCATTATCATTATGATGTTTTTGATATTTTTAGTAAAGATGTAATGGAAGGCATAGATACTTCTGTAGCTGCGCCTTGGAAAGTTCAGTTTCAAATGAATGCCGCAGGCGATATAGATGCCCTTACAGTTCCTTTTCAAGCAGATTTAAAGCCTATTGTTTTTACAAAACAATTAAAAGCCAAAGAGATAAAAAAAGAAGACCTTCAAAAATATACAGGCGAATATGAAATGAGTGGGGTTATTGCAAAAGTGTATATAAAAAATGATACAATATTATATGCCATGGTGCCCGGCCAGCCTGAGTATGAGCTGGTACCGACTGATAAAGATAAGTTTGGATTAAAAATGTTATCGGGATATTTCATTCAGTTCTCTGTAGATGATAAAAATAAAGTAACAGACCTTTTATTCATCCAGCCAAACGGCAATTTTAAAGCGATAAAGAAATAATTAAAAATAAAACAGATCATTAATTACTGATAACACTTTTTAATTTATTTAAAACCAAATATGAAACTTCTTCCCATTTTCATTTTAATATATTTTAATTCTTATGCACAGATACAAAAAGCACCTGTGCGTAATGAGGGAGAAGGGCCATGGCCGCAACTGATCATTCGTGGCATTACCCTGATAAATGGAAACGGGGCTCCACCAATTGGCCCCGTAGATATTGTCATTGAAAAAAACAGAATTATTGCCATACATAATGTAGGCAGCCCGGGAGTACCCATTAATAATGAAAGACGTCCTAAATTAAAAGAAGGAGGAAAAGAATTGAATGGAGAAGGGATGTATGCACTACCTGGTTTTATTGATATGCATGGACATATAGGCGGTAAAGAACAGGGCACTCCTGCCGAATATGTTTTTAAATTATGGATGGCGCATGGCATTACCACCATCCGTGATCCATCCTGCGGCAATGGTCTGGATTGGGTGCTGGATCAAAAAAGAAAGAGTGCGTCTGACTCAATCACTGCACCAAGAATTTTTGCTTATACATCTTTTGGCCAAGGTGCCAAACATCCGGTTACTACACCAAAACTTACAATTGATTGGGTAAGAGAGAACGCCGGGAAGGGGGCAGACGGAATCAAATTTTTTGGAGCTCCACCTGATATTATGGATGCTGCTTTAAGAGAAAATAAAAAACTTGGATTGCGTTCTGCCTGTCATCATGCACAGATGGATGTGGCAAGATGGAACGTATTGAATTCTGCCCGCGCAGGATTAACAAGCATGGAACACTGGTATGGTTTACCGGAAGCATTGTTCTCTGATAAAACAATTCAAAATTATCCGCTTAATTATAATTATGCCAATGAGCAGCACCGCTTTGAAGAAGCGGGAAAACTATGGAAACAGGCTGCCCCTCCATACAGTGATCACTGGAACAAAGTAATGAATGAATTATTAAGTCTTGGTTTTACCATTGACCCCACTTTTAATATTTATGATGCCAACAGGGATCTCCACCGTGCAAGGAGAGCGGAGTGGCATGAGGATTATACATTGCCGTCACTATGGAAATTTTATGAACCAAGCCGTCAGTCACATGGGTCTTACTGGATCAGCTGGGGCACAGAACAGGAGGTAGCATGGAAAGAAAATTACCGCCTATGGATGAGCTTTATCAATGAATATAAGAACCGTGGAGGGAGAGTAACTGCGGGTAGTGACAATGGATATATTTATCAGACATATGGTTTTGGATATATCCGAGAATTAGAATTGCTCCGCGAGGCAGGCTTTCACCCTCTTGAAGTTATTCGTTCCGCTACATTGTATGGAGCACAGGCCCTGGGCGCAGAAAAGGACTTGGGTTCTGTGGAACCGGGAAAATTTGCTGACCTGGTGATCATTGATGCTAATCCATTAGAAAATCTACAGGTGCTTTATGGCACCGGTGCTATAAGCTTAACTGCTGATAATAAAATGATAAGATCAGGAGGTGTAAAATACACTATTAAGAATGGTATTGTTTACGATGCAAAAAAACTGCTGGCAGATGTAAAAAAGATGGTTGATGATGAAAAGAAAAAGACTGGTTGGAAACTAATGCAACCGGGATTTTAAATTTTAATAATGAGTGAAGAAGAAGAAAAACCGGAAGAAGGGCAAAAGGATGAAAAATTAAGCCCAAAGGATGAGCAGCTACGACCAACGGCTAGAGGAAAGCAACAACCGGAAGATCAAAATCAGAAGCCGGTAGTCAAAGGCTCAGAGTCTACAGATAATCTTAAACCACATATAAAATCAAATGAAGACGCTTCACAACCACAACCTGCCACACCATCAACCTTAAACCCTAAACCTTCAACCTCAAACATGGAAGTACACCACCACGCACATTCACAAAGAAAAAAATGGACACATTACTTCTGGGAGTTTTTAATGTTGTTTCTGGCTGTTTTCTGTGGTTTTTTGGCGGAGAACCAACGGGAACATTATATTGAAGCCCTTCGTGCAAAGGAATATGCAAAAAGTCTCCTCGAAGATTTGAAAGAAGATACCGCGGAAATCAGTGGCGGGATTCATCAGAATGCTTTTATGATCTCAGCCTTTGACAGTTGTATTTCCACTGGATTAAATCATATTGATAAACAGGCTGTACCTGGCATGTTTTATTATTACAGCAAGTTGATCATGACTACTTATTCCATAGACTGGAATGCGTCAACACTGACGCAGTTATTACAATCAGGCAACCTTCGCTATTTTAAGAATAAAGAATTAGTGAAAAAAATAAACCGGTATTATGCTTTGCATGGATTGATTGGCAGTAACAATGAAATCGATATGAATCATCGAATGGAGATAATGCTAATCCGGAACAGGTTGCTGTTGCCGGAATATTACCAGGTATTTGCTCCGCTGGAAATACATGTAGAAATGAAAGCTCCTGTACATAATGAAACGGTAGATAAGCTGAAGGCACAGGAGCTTCCGCTAAAGCCGGGGAGTAACGATGTAATGGCAGAATACCTGAACAATTTGATGGACAGAAGAGCAAGAAACGTACGATATGTGGAAGAACTTTATCCCAACGCTTTAAATGCCGCACAGGAAATAATCCAATTACTTATTAAAGAATATCATCTCCATTCATAATTCATAACTCAACACTCTAACTTTTTAAAATGGAAGTACATGCCCACTCACATAGCCCCAGAAAAAAATGGACCCATTATTTCTGGGAGTTTCTCATGTTATTCCTCGCTGTGTTCTGCGGGTTTTTGGCGGAGTATCAGTTGGAACATACCATAGAACATAATAGGGAAAAACAATTTATGGCTTCCCTTGTAAGAGACTTGGAACTTGATTCGCTGCAGCTGCGAAATGTACAAAAAGCACATTCTGACAAACTTGGTTTAACAGATTCTGTTATCCTCTTTTTTTCACAGCATGATAACGAAAAAATTCCGGCAATTATTTATCGCAATGCTTTTGATTTGATCAGAGGCTATTCTTTTTACCAGAATAGTGGCACAATAGACCAGCTTAAAAATTCAGGAGGATTGCGGCTTATTTCAAAAAGAATTGTGGTAGATTCCATACAGGGATATGATTTGCAGGTAAAGCGATTGTCATTGAGAGATGAATTTCATGTGGCTGAAACAGTTAAAAACATTGATTTATTACAGAAGTTATTTGAAGGAAAGTCACTTTCAAAGTTATTTGTTGATACTATGATCTATAAAAAATCAGCGGATCTAAAAAATACATTTATATCTATAAATAGCACCTACCTCAGTGAATACCTGAATCACTTAAGAGAATCCAGATTTATTATATATGAAAATATGAAGTTGAGGGATCGCACAGCACTCAGAGCTGATAATCTGATATCATTAATCAAAAAAGAATATCATTTGAATGAATGATTAAAACAAGAGTTATCCGTAAAGATGAAAGCGAGAGTTGAGGGACTCTACAAATAACAGCAAACTATAAAATTAGTTACACATATTATCAAACCTTTTATCATGAGAACCAATAGTTGCTATAGACTTATTCTTGTTTTTTATTTTATTATTCTCATACAATGCCTTCATGGTCAGGTAGCTTATTATCCGGATTCAATCTGGCTGACGAAGAAGCCGGGGGAACTAAAAATGAATGCACAAATACTTGATAGCGCTGTAAAGTTTGCCATTCAGAATGAAACAAAAACTGATTATGACTTGAGAATTGCCAATTTGAAAGCCTATGCCAATGAGCCTGATTACAGAATACTTGGTCCTATGAAGCACAGAGGAAAACCGGCTGGTATTATATTACGCAATGGATATATCGTAGCTCAATGGGGAGATGTAAAACGTGTTGATATGACATTTAGTGTAGCAAAAAGTTACCTTTCTACCGTAGCCGGGCTTGCACTGGATAACCATCTCATTAAAAGCATTGATGATCGCCTTAATGAATATATATGGGATGGAAATTTTGAAGGGGCGCATAATTCAAAAATTACCTGGCGGCACCTGCTTACACAATCTTCAGATTGGTCAGGCTGTCTTTTTGATATTTGTGATTGGGCCGACCGGCCACCAAAAACCGGCAATCCGGATGATTGGAAGAACAGAAAATTATTTGAGCCAGGTTCTCAATTCGAATACAATGATGTACGCGTTAATTTATTGGCATACTCCTTACTTCAGGTATGGAGAAAGCCACTGCCGGTGGTGCTGAAAGAAAAAATTATGGATCCCATTGGTACATCAACAACATGGCGTTGGTATGGTTATGACAACTCCTTTGTAAATGTTGATGGTACTATGGTACAATCAGTGAGTGGTGGAGGGCATTTTGGCGGAGGTTTGTTTATCAACACAGTTGACCAGGCAAGATTCGGACTGCTGTTTTCAAGAAAGGGCAAATGGAAAAGCCAACAAATCATTTCTGAGAAATGGGTGAAAGCTGCTCATCAACCATCAGCAGCAAATAAGTCTTATGGTTTTATGTGGTGGACAAATGATGAAGAAGAATTGAATGGGGTTTCAAAAAACATTTATTATGCCAGTGGTTTTGGTGGCAACAATATTGTTATTGACCATGAAAGCGATTTAGTAATTGTTGTCAGATGGTTGGATTCCGGCAAGCTCGGAGATTTTGTAAAACTCGTTACAAGCTCTATCCTGAAATAAATTGCAAGGTGGTAAAGAATAGATCCCGTACATTGTTACAGATTTCTGAACTCACTTTTAAACTGCCATGGCTCAATAAAAGCCAATTTGAGATTCAGGTATTTATAAAAACAAAAACAGGCAACTGATTCAATCAAGGTTAAGTGCTGTATAGGAAAACGAAATCCTGGCAATGCAGTAAAAGAGAATAACTGTGAAGAAACAGTTTAATGTTCGTAGCTTGTCGTTCATAAATAGCTCCTGCGAACATCACTAACAATAATATACCCGTATTTGGGGTAAACAGCTTCCTTCTAATTAACTGAAATTTAAATTGTTAAGACCCTTAGGCAACTGGTTTTTTAGACACCAGGCAAGTATAAACCAGTTATGTCTTTGTGAAGAGCATATCCTCGGGAACAATAAATGAGTTGGTAAAATTTTACCCGCAGTATCGTAGTCTTTATTATTAAACAATAAATAAAACAAAATGAAAAAAACAATTTTCTCCATCTGCACAGTAACCGTTTTAATGTTCGCTTCCTGCAACGAGGAAGCAACGTCTGATGTTTCATCAGATACCACTAAAATGGAATCTGCAAAACCAGACATGTCGCAAATCCGTTCCGAAATACAAGCGGTTGAAAATCAGTGGGCCGCGGCTCAAAATGCAAAGGACGTCAAAGCACTTATGGCCATGTATGCCGATGATGCAGTGAGCATGCCGGATGGTGCCCCAATGCTCTCAGGCAAAGCGGCTATACAAAAAAAGCAGGAAGAGGATTTTGCCAAACCCGCTGAATATGCAAGCGTTGCTTTTGAAACTATGGATGTTTATGCACAGGGCGATGTAGTGACCGAGGTAGGAAGGACGATGTACAAAGATGCCGCGGGAAAAACAACCGGGGGTGGAAAGTACATTGCCGTATTTGAAAAGCGGGATGGCAAATGGTTATGCATAAGAGAAATATACAACAAGGATTCAAAGTAACTCAATCATAAAGAGGCAGCGGATGTAGTTGCCTCTTTATATTTTGTAAGATCTGTTTTTTATTGAAAAATTTCCTTAGCAGTGAATTTAGTTTGGCTGAATGCTGATAATGAAATCAGCATAAATAAAGTTGAGAAGAGCTTAAACATTTTTTTATTTTTTGCTAAGATTTTACGCACCCTCACATATCTTTTAAAGGTGGTACACGAACTATGGCAAAGGCTTTATTACTTTTGATATATCATAATTATTTCGAAGGTTTTTAAAAAACGTTCCGAATCTACCCCGATAGCAGCAGTAATAAATGGTTTCCCTCTCCATGGAGGCAATTCCAATTGTAATTTTCACAGGCCTAATAAGATTAATTTCCGTATTTTAAAATTTTTAATCCCTCGTATTTTTCTAAATATTTTTGATTGTCAGGTCCCATATCCCATAGTGTTATCTTAGCTTTTACATCACCATTAGCCATTAATTCAAATTTCACTTTATTAAATCCCAGTCCTCCTTCAAAAGAATTATTCCCTTTGTAAATCAACCCTTCCATATATTGCCCATTCATTTTTAAAAACAGCAGATCATCTTCTTTATTAAATTCAGCCATGCCTTTTTCCAGTTGATAAAGCCCTGTAATTTTTTTGTAGGCAGCAGCATCTAATAAGAATGGCTTACCCATTACAACATCAAACCTTACCACAGCTTCGTTAGCAGTATTTTTTCTCACTTCTAAAATACGATTAACCGATTGCGGAGACGATGCTGATTCATCTTCTTTAATATGCGGATCTCCCTTAAAATAAATTTGTGTAATCAGGTCCTGGCAATTATTGCTTGAAATTCTTAAGTGAATATGTGCAGGTCTCCATGCGTCGCCGTCTTTGTATGGTACTGCTACTATTGTCATAAATGCATATTTTCCATCTTTGCCGGTTTTCGCAGAACCTCTGTATAAATAATCATCAGAAGTATTATCATAATGTTGATATTCATCGCATTGCCAGCTCTCCACGAGCACATTTGATAAAGGGGTTTTACCATCAGTTCCAAAAATGGTTCCGCCTAAATGCATAACAGCAGCGGTTGATCCGGCAGGTACAAGGTTGCTCCGGATAGGTGCGCCGGGGCGATAGAAGGGACCAAGAATATCTGTAGTAGTAATGTTATCACCTTCAAAGCTTTTACCATTCCAATGAATGGAGCCAAATGCAGCTATACTAAAAGCAGTTAATGTTGAATCTTTAATAAAGGTTCTGCGTTTCATAAGTATGCAGTTTAGTTTGGTTAAATGTAATGTAAGCTTAAAATTTAATTCAGGTACTGATAACAATATTCCTGTTGCGCACTATTGAATCGTCCTGGCTTCCCGGAAAGAAACGATACGATGTTTTAATAAAAAAAATTAATGTTGTAAAAAGGATGCTGCATTGATATATTATTACAGACGATGCCTCAGATGACTATAAGAAAATTACAAGCAACAACAAATTAATCCATTTATTTAGTCTACCTTTTACGTTCATCACCAATTGAACTGCCCAATCAATTCTGAGAAACCCATCTACTTATTAATTTGTTTCACTTTTCATAAAATATTTATGACAGATAACTATGATAAGTTTAAAATGCAAATACGTTTCTTATAGTTTACCAAATAAAACAAATAAATAAAAATGTTTTAAAAATGTGATTTTAAGGAGCCGGGTATACATGAGAGACAAAAAAATAAGCAATCAAAAAAAATACTTCTGAAAATAAACCGGAAGAGAGAACGATAAATAAAGTCACGAAACAAAAAAGTCTTTTACCCCGAACGCCTCTTATCGAAACTCAGACAAAGCCTTCATTTAAAACTAACAATTTAATGAATGAAAATATGGAAATCCATCACCACGGTCACGTACACCAAAAAAAGAAATGGAAAGAATACCTCTTTCAATTCCTCATGTTATTCCTCGCTGTGTTCTGCGGGTTTTTAGCAGAGTACCAGTTAGAACATAAGATTGAAAGGGATCGGGCAAAGGAACTGGCTGCCAGCTTTTATAATGAACTCATAAGTGATTCTGTTGCTTTGGTAACTGTAAAGAATTTCCGGGAGAGAAAATACACAGCGTTGAAATACCTGCAAGGTTATTTTCAGGATAGCAGTATTATCAATTGTTCCAACACCTTCACCATTCAATTGTTGTATGGCTATTATACGTTTAGTCCTTCGTTTTTTGAACCTGGGGATGCCATATTAGAGCAATTAAAAAACTCAGGTTCACTCCGGTATTTCAAAAGCAAGGAACTGCAAAAACTTACCGACGATTTATCAGTCGCCATCGCCAACCTACGAAAAAGAAATGCTTTTGAAGAAGTTTTTTACCGTGAAAACATTTGGCCATTTCTTGTAAAATATAATGATATGAAATGGTACGAAAGTATTGTTGCAAGAACGAATGATTTTTTTGTGACCTTTTTAAAAGAATACGAAAAAACCGGCGGGGACGTACAGTTTCATTTTGATAATCCTGATTTTTTGACAGAAAAACAGCCACAAACACCACCAGCATCTATAAATTATCTTAAAGGGAACCGGAGATTCTCAATATCGCATTTATAGCGCCCTGAGCAGCAAATTGCAGGAAGCGTTACGAAAAGAATATCATCTTAAATAGTTAGCCATGGAAGTACAAGCCCACACCCATAATCCCCGAAAAATAGACGCATTATTCCCGGGAGTTTTGAATTATCAGTAAACCAAAAATTGAAATAACATCAATTAATAATACAATGAAAAATAAAATAACATCGCTTCTGACAGCAATTGCATTGACTGCTGCGACACTCAACGCCCAAACCACCAAACAGGTAAAACAAATGGCTTATGCCGATTCATTGCGGCTGGTAGCAATATATAAAGACCTCCATCAAAACCCTGAACTTGATTTTATGGAAGTGCGTACTTCAGGTATTATAGCCAAAGAACTCAGAGCATTGGGCTATGATGTAATAACTGGTATCGCTAAAACAGGTGTGGTGGGTATTTTAAAAAATGGAACTGGCCCTGTTGTAATGTACCGCGCCGATATGGATTGTAATTCAGTAAAAGAAACCACCGGACTGCCTTATGCCAGCACCAAAACCATGAAAAAAGATGATGGCACTGAAGTACCCGTAATGCATGCCTGCGGGCACGATGCACATGTTACATGGATGCTGGGCATTGCAAAAATGATGCTGACATTAAAAAATGAATGGAAGGGAACCTTGGTGTTTCTGGCTCAACCCGCCGAAGAAACGTTAACAGGTGCTAAAGCAATGGTGAACGATAAAATGTATGAAAAAGGTGTACCTGTACCAGACTATTTATTTGGTATGCACACCTGGCCAATAGCTGTTGGCAGTATCATAAACGGAAGAGGTGAACGGCAAGCAGGCAGCGACCAGTTAGATGTAACATTTTATGGCATTGGCGGCCACGGGTCAACTCCTGAAGTTACCAAAGACCCGATAGTAATGGCCAGCAATGCGGTTATGCAATATCAAACCATTATCAGCCGCAATATTGCAGCACAGGATATTGCAGTATTAACCGTTGGGGCTATACATGCAGGCGGTGACAACAATGTGATTCCTGCCTCAGCAGTTGTTAAACTTAACCTGCGATGGTTTACAGAAACAACAAGGAATATTTTATTGGATGGTATTAAAAGAATAAATGAGGGTATTGCAGTAGCTAACGGATTGCCAAAAGAAAATTATCCAACTATATTAATGAAAAGCACCGTTTTCCCTCAGGTTAATGATACATCATTAGCAAATAAAATAAATAATGTTTTGGCAACCATTCTTGCGCCTTAAAAAATATTTACGAATACACCGCCAATTATGGGTTCAGAAGATTTTAATCATTTAGTGTTGGGCAACAAAAAAACAGTGTGTGATTATGTAATTGTAGGCACTGCCAATCCTGCTGCTTATGCCAAAGCGGTACAGGAAGGGAAGCGGGCCCCTTTTTATAACCACAATGGAAATTACCAGGTTGATTTATCCGCCATTCCATTAGGGACTGAGATTGGAGCAACGGCATTGCTGGAGTTGTTCAGGAAGTGATAATAAGAAGAGGGTAGATTAGTTCCGTAGGAACGACGGATTTTGTAACGGCGGAATTTATTCCGCCGAAAGAGAGCTGCAATAAGAACTGAATCCCGTAGGGATGGTACATATAGGTATGTACCGAGCCTACGGCTCTCAAGTTACTTTAAAGTTCTTCCTTTCAACGGACTGAAGTCCGTTGTTACAAAATGGCTCGAGCCGATGGCTCTAAAAACCAACCCAGTTGTGATTTTATCTTTAATAAAAAATAAATGAGAAATAAAATTACACTCATTGCTGTAGCAATACTATTCTGCTCATCAGCTTTAACAGCACAGGTACAGGTAAGCAAAGAACCCCGGCATAAAAATGTTTTAGAAAATGAATATTTACGACTGCTGGATGTATGGATAAAACCCGGCGATACCACACTGTATCATATTCATTCAACACCATCCCTTTTTCTTCATTTCACAAATACAGTTGTATGCTCACAGGCAAAAGGAGAAGCATGGGTAAAAGGTAAAAATAAAGAAGGTGAAGCAGACTACGTATCCTTTAAAAATGAAACATGGGTGCACAGAGTGAGCAATTGCGATACCATCTCTTTTCATGTTACCGATATTGAACTCTTATCCTCGTGGAAACCCAATACCCCACTTGAACTTTTGCCATTTACCGTGCTGTTTAATAATGAAAAAGCTGTTGCATATAAATTAACACAATCCTCATTCAACAATCAAATCATCAGCAGCCGGGGCCCCATGGTGGCTCAATTAGTTTCAGGCAACGAAGTAATGTATTATGACACAAAAAACAAAAAATCAACCAGCATCAAAACAGGAAAGTATTTGTATATCAAACCAGACAGTTCTTTTCATTTATCCGCAAAAGAGAATGAAGAAATAAACCTGGTACTGTTTGAAATTAAATAACATCTATGGCTGGTCTTTAAATCACGATGGGAATAAAAAACGATTCCCACTAAACGCAAAAACATGAATCCAGCTTCAACAAGTGAAAATCTTAAACGGGAAATCGGCGTACGGTCGCTTACGTTGGCCATTTTAAACATCACTGTGGGCTCAGGCATTTTTGTAATTCCTGCAATCATTGCCGAAGGCCTGGGTGCTACAGCTATCCTTGCTTATTTTGTCTGTGGGTTATTAATTTTTTTAATTGGTTTGTGCTTTGCAGAAGTGGGCAGCAAAACAACGGCAAGCGGTGGCGTTTATACATATATTGAAAGAGCCTTTGGGCCATTCGCCGGATTTTTAGCCAACAATATTTATTGGATTGGTGGTAGTGTAATTTCAGATGCAGCCATTGCCAATGCATTAGCAAATACACTAAAATATTTTTTTCCCTTTTTAGATAATGAAATTTTCAGGGCATTATTTCTCTTATTCATATTTGGAGGGCTAGCCCTGCTTAATATCCGCAGTGTAAAAAACGGTGTACGGTTTATTGAATTTACCACATTAGGAAAATTAATCCCGATGATTATATTGGTAATTGCCGGAGCATGTTTTGTAGAAACTGAAAACTTACGGTGGGTTACAGCTCCTACTATCAGCAATATCGGCACTGCCTCATTGTTGTTGTTTTTTGCCTTCGTGGGTCTTGAAGGACCATTAAGCAATGGCGGTGAAATAAAAAACCCAAAACGTACGGTACCGCTGGGAATTTTTTTAGGTGTGTTCTGTGTATTGGTTTTGTATATAGCCATTCAATTGGTAACGCAAGGCGTTTTAGGGGCAAACATTACAGCACATAAAGATGCACCCTTAGCTGCAGTAGCCGGTATTGCTTTTGGCAAATGGGGCACCATTTTAATCATAGCTGCTGCCGCCCTCTCCATGCTCGGCGCTTTGGGTGGCGAAATACTTTCTATACCAAGAATACTGTTTGCCGGAGCAAGAGATGGCTTGCTGCCAAAGCCTCTGGCGAAAGTACACCCGCGGTTTTTTACTCCACATATTGCCATAGCGTTTTATGCTGCATTAGGTTTTTTGTTTGCTATTTCGGGAAGCTTTAAACAATTGGCTACCATTGCCAGTGCAGCTGTATTAATTATTTATCTCGGTGTGGTGCTGGCCAGTATAAAACTCAGGAAAAGAGAAACCGCAACAACAGAAAAAACTTTTCGTGTGCCGGGAGGAATTATTGTACCGTTGATGGCAACGGGTGGCATTGTATGGCTGCTCTCAAATTTAACGAGACCGGAATTGACAGGCATTGCCATTTTTATTTTAGTGTTCTCTCTAATTTATTTAGTAACTAAACTGGTAAAGAAAAAAGGATACCAAAGAAAAAGATAACCGGCTTTATTGCAATTTATAAATGGTCGGTGATGTGAACCCACGATTGATAGATGAAGAGATGAATTTGGTAAAACTTGAAATTTAATAACAAAAAATATAAAGCATGATAGCAAGAATTTTCTTTTTCGCAATTAGCCTTTGCTTTTCCCAGGCAACAATTGCACAGCCCAATGTTCTGTATGATGTTGTACTGGTTGGTGGCCGGGTGATTGACCCCGAAACAAAACTGGATGCAATAAAAAATGTAGGCATCATTAACAACCGCATTGCACAAATTTCATCTGAACCATTAAAAGGCAAAGAGGCAATTAATGTAAGTGGATTGGTTGTCGCCCCCGGCTTTATTGATTTACACGTACACGGCAGAAGCAATGTAGAACAGGAATACCAATTACATGATGGTGTAACCACTGCTCTGGAATTAGAATATGGTATTGAAAATTTGAAAGAATGGTATGAAACCAGGAAATCAAAGGCCTTGATTAATTATGGTGCCAGCGTATGCTGGCCTTTTGAACGGTTTAAAGCAATGGACAGATACAAACAAGGTTTAGATGAACTTTATAAAACAACTCTGAAAGGTGAATCAACTATCACAAGTCTTATTAAAACAATCATTCCTTCTTATACAGAAGACGCAACACAGGAAGAAACTGAGAAAACACTTGCTAATATTAAAACCTCGTTGGCCGAAGGCGGCATTGGCATCGGCATACCCATTGGGTATCTTCCCAAAACAAAAGCAGAAGAAATGTTTAGGGTGTTTCAACTGGCAGGTGAAATGAATGTACTGGTTTTCATTCACACCCGGGAACCCAATATTATTTCCATCCAGGAAGTAATAGCAGATGCAACGCTTACAGGTGCCCCACTGCACATTGTGCATATCAACAGCATGTCGTTGGGTCAAATTGACTTTGCGTTAAACATGGTTCGGTCTGCAGCCCAAAGAGGATTTGACATTACCACAGAATTATATCCCTATACAGCCGGTTCAACAGGCCTGGAAAGTGCCATGTTTGATGATGGCTGGCAGGAAAAGTTAGGTATTAGCTATGGTGATTTGCAATGGGTTGCCACGGGTGAACGGCTTACGAAAGAAACATTTGAAAAATACAGAAAGGCTGGCGGTACAGTAATTATACACATGATGAAACCGGAATGGATAAAAACCGGCATTGCCGCACCCGGTGTTATGATTGCATCTGACGGTATGACTTATGCAAAACTGGCTCATCCCCGGACTGCCGGAACTTTTTCAAGAGTGCTGGGCAAATATGTAAGAGAAGATAAAGTGATTGATTTAAATACAGCTATTGAAAAGATGACACTGCTGCCTGCAAAAAGATTAGAAGGCATTGCCCCTATAATGCGGTTTAAAGGAAGAATACAGGTTGGTGCTGATGCAGATATCACCATTTTTAATCCCAACACTGTAATTGATAAAGCAACTTTTGAAAAAGGCCTTGAGTTTTCAGCAGGTGTAGAATATGTAATGGTGAATGGAACCTTTGTGTTGAGGAATGGTAAAACAGTTGACAATGTTTTTCCCGGACAGGCGGTGTATGGAAAATTTAAAAAATAAATTTTGTTTCGTATCGTCCGAAAGCGGCAGATAATGTTTAGCAAGAAATAAAAAGAATGCTAAAAAACCAACCAACAAATGAATAAACAATATAATCAACTACACTCAAGAAGAGAATTTCTTGGCGTTTTTGCTGCAGCTATTCCCTTATTATCTTTTGGCAAAACAGAACCGGAAATTATTTTATACAATGGAAATATTTTCACAGTCAACCCCAAAGAACCTACAGCTCAGGCAATAGCCATTGCTGGTGGAAGATTGCTGGCAGTTGGAAATAATACCGACATTCTTAAAATGGCAACAGCCAGAACAAAAAAAATTGATTTACGACATAAAACTGTTTTGCCCGGCTTTATAGATGCACATACACATCCCGCCTATTCCGGCATCAAACATTTAAAAATGGTGGACTGTGATTTACGTTCAATAAAAGATATTAAAGAAGCTATCAGGCAAAGAGCAGCTATTACGCCAAAAGGGAAATGGGTAGAAGGATTTAAATATGATGATACCAAAACCAATGAAGGCCGTAAAATAAACATAGCCGATGTAGATGATGCTGCTCCTGAACATCCGGTGAGAATAACTCATCGTGGCGGACATACCTATTATTGCAATTCACTCGCTTTTAAAATGGCGAACGTTGATGAATCCACCCCAAATCCGCAGGGAGGAGAATTTGAAAAAACATCCGATGGAAAATTAACCGGCTGTGTAAAAGAATCTGCTGCAGATATTTTTGATAAACTCATTCCTGATGTAGCTACCCGTAATGAAAGACAGGAAGGAGTGAAACTGATTTCAACGATGATGGCAAAGACAGGCATTACTTCTGCTACCGATGCAGGGGGAAGTCCGGAAGCTTTACAGGCTTATGAAGATGCTTATGAGGCAGGAGATTTACATATACGCATCTACTGTATGATTCGTCACATACATATTGATAAAATGATTGCTGCCGGTGTAAGAACAGGCATGGGAAATGATTGGGTGAAGATTGGCGGAATGAAAATGGCTTGTGATGGTTCTATTTCTGAACGTACGGCAAGGTTATCGCAACCATACATAGGCCGTCCGAATGATTATGGCATTTTGGTTATGGATGATGAACAACTGTATCCTTATGCAAAAAAAGCCTACGATGCAGGTTGGCAAATTGGTATTCATGCAAATGGTGATGTGGGTATTGATACTACACTTAAATTATATGAACGCCTCTATAAAGAAAAACCAAAGAAAGACCCAAGGTTCAGAATTGAACATTGTACCATGATAAATGATAACCTTATTCAGCGGATGAAAAAATTGAGAGTAATACCCACTCCTTTTTCCACCTATGTTTATTATCATGGTGAAAAAATGAAAGCGTATGGTGAAGAACGTTTAAAAAATAAGTTTGCATTAAGAAGTTTTTTAAATGCAGGTATCCGGCCCACACAGGCATCTGATTACCCACCAGGACCATTTGAACCAATGATGGCATTACAATCAAGTATAACCCGTACCGACATCAAAGGAAATGTTTGGGGTGCCAATCAAAAAGTAACCGTAGAAGAAGCAATTAAAATTGGTACGATGAACGGAGCGTATGCTTCCTACGAAGAAAAGATGAAAGGTTCTCTGGAAGCTGGAAAACTTGCAGACCTTGTTGTACTAGGCCGTAATCCATTTAAAGAAGACCCGGCAACTTTAATTACTATTCCCATTGAACGTACAATGGCGGGAGGTAAATGGGTTTATGAAAGCTAAAGAAATTATTTTCAATCTTTTCTTAAAACTGAATTAAACTATGCAACGCAGAAACTTTATTAAAGAATCATCGCTCACAGTTATCGGCATGGGTGTGTTTGGCTCATTACTTTCCAACAATAAAAAAGCAGGAACAGTTTTAAGAGTGAACGAACAGCGAATTGAGAGCCGCATTTTTGAACTCGCAAAATTTGGCAAAGACGCCAATGGCCGCGGCTACCGTGTTGCTTATACAAAAGGCGATATAGAAGCAAGAGCATGGTATATGGACCTGATGAAAAAAGCAGGGCTTGATGTAAGGATTGATTATGCAGGCAATATAATAGGCAAACGAAAAGGAAAAAATCCATCACTCAAATCCATTGCCTTTGGTTCACATATTGATATGGTGCCAGATGGTGGTAATTATGATGGTTGTGTGGGCTCCATTGGTGCATTGGAAATTATTGAAGTGCTCAATGAAAATAATATCACTACCTCCCATCCTTTTGAACTGATCATATTCTCTAATGAAGAAGGGGGCACCATCGGCAGCATGGCCATGGCCGGGCATTTAACTAAGGAAGGATTAAAGCAGGTAAGCCCAAGCGGACTTACCATAGCAGAAGGTATCAAAGCAATTGGCGGCAACCCCGATAGTATTCAATCCAGCATCCGCAAAAAAGGAGATATAAAAGCATTCTTTGAATTGCATATTGAACAAGGGGGTATTTTAGAAAAAGAAAATCTGCAGATTGGCGTAGTGGAAGGGATAGTTGGTATTGTACATTGGGAAGCAACTGTTGAAGGTTTTGCCAATCATGCAGGAACCACACCTATGAACATGCGAAAGGATGCTTTGCTGGCAGCATCAAAATTCATTATTGCTGTAAATGAAGAAATAAACAGTGTACCTGGAAAACAAGTTGGCACAATTGGAAAAATAGCAGCAATGCCCGGAGCTTACAATGTCATTCCCGGTAAGGTTACACTGGGTTTGGAAATAAGAGATCTCTCATCGCAAAAAATTGAACAGTTGTTTTTAAAAATTCAAAAACGTGCAGCAGCTATTGCAAATAATTCCAAAACTAAAATCAGTTTTCTAAGGCAAGCCAATGCATCGAGGCCGGCTTTAACAGACAAAACGCTCCAACAAATTATTACTGCTTCAGCAAAAGCATTAGGTTTTACAACCAAATTAATGCAAAGTGGTGCAGGGCATGATGCCCAGGAAATAGCCCTGATTGCTCCTGTAGCTATGATCTTTGTTCCCAGCGTGGGTGGCATCAGTCATTCACCCAAAGAATTTACGAAGGCAGTTGATATGGCCAATGGCGCCAATGTTTTGTTACAAGCTGTTTTGCAATTAGACAAAGAATAAAAATAAGCAATGAAAAAAACAACAACAATCATTTTGCTCCTGCTTGTTTATTGCAGTATGTATGCGCAAAAACCCCGTGCAAGAAATATCGGAATTCCCTTTGACGGCACAACAGGAAAGTTCAATGCCATCACCGATGTAAAAGGTGTAGAGGTTGGCTACAGCACTATCATATCCGGACAAGGAAAAAACTTTCGGGATGTACAGAATATATAGAAGCTTATGTAATGGACCCCATAGCCAAGAAAATGTTGGAAGATTCGCCTGCTTTGCAAAAGGAATTTGAAGAAAAGAAAGCCGCAGATAAAGCCTTTGCGAATAACCCGAATGCTATTCTAACGTGGTTTTACAGCAAAACAAAATATTATGATGAGCGCTATTTATTGTATCCTGTGGGAAGGCTGTTATAAGATTGGGCTAAGCAAGCAAGAGAATGAATATGAGTTTCCTCCAGCTAAAGCTGGAGGAAACACGGGAGAAAATTCACTTAAGAAAATGATTGTACAAATCAGGAAGGAATCAATACAGAATAAAGCCGATTGACTATGCAAATAAAAGAATTTAAAAACTTCTCTTCTCATACTTCGGCACCGGCGGACGCTTGAAACCTTTGTTTTTTAGTAAATCTTTTATTTCCACAATTGCCCTTTCCAGTTGCGGATCCACACCTTTAGCCATAGCTGACAGATCTTCTGCCACAGGAATATCAGGGTCCACGCCATAACCTTCTTTGAACCATGTACCATCCGGGTTATACATCCTGAAAGTAGGAACCGTAATACCACCATTATCTATAAGTGCAGGTACACCACTGATACCAATCAACCCACCCCATGTCCTGGAGCCGATCAATGGACCCAATTGTTTTTTTCTGAAATAATCAGGAAAGGCATCGCCACCCGAACCGCTCCAACCATTAATGAGCATTACTTTTGGACCAAAGTGTGCAAAGGGCGGCCAAGGCCACTCCTCACCATCGCGGATGGCCCAAAATGCCAGCGGTGACCTGTTTAAAATTTCAATAAACCTGTCCGGTATCTGTCCCCCCGAGTTAAAGCGTTCATCAATCACCAGTGCTTTTTTATCCCATTGCGCATTGAACTGCCTGATCAGTTCGTTCTGCCCATCCAGTCCGGTACTGGGCACATATATATAACCGGCATCCCCATTGGTAGCTTCCTCTACCCTTTTGCGGTTGGTTTCTATCCATGCCAGGTGGCGCAACCGCGATTCATCTTCCAATGTTTTCACCACGGCCGTTTTTGCTCCATTGAACGAGGGGGTAGTGTTATAAACAAGTTCCACCGTTTTATTTGCCAGGCCCTGAAATGCTGCATAGGGTTCAGATGATGTGGTGATAGGGATACCATTCACTGCCAGAATATAATTACCTTCTTTTATATCAGTGCCGCTGATGTCAAGTGGTGAACGAACTTCTGCATCCCATAATGCAGGACGTATTATTTTTTGAATCTTATAAAAATTTCCTTCTGCCTTCCAGTCTATCCCAAGATAACCAACAGGTGCTGTTTTTCTTTGTTCCTCATCACCGCCACCTTTATAGGTATGCGATGCATCAAGCTCACCAATCATTTCACCCAACACTACATTTACTTCCTCGCGGGTCATGGCAGCATTAAGCATTTTTGAATAGCGTTCTTTCACCAGGTTCCAGTCTACTCCATGCATTTTGGGATCGTAGAAATAATCGCGTTCAAACCGCCAGGTATCTGTAAATATTTGCTTCCACTCCTTTACAGGATCTACCAGGGCCTGCATCTCTGCAGTCCTCAGTGGTTTTTCAAATTTTTGATTTTCCTCCGGTTTTATGATTGCTAACTGGTTTTGTCTTTGAACCAATATTTTTTTACCATCGGCTGATAACCGGTATTGATTTACATCATCAAGAATGGTTTTTTCTTCTCTTTTATCAATATCATAGTAGCGTAATGAAGCCTTGCCATCAGAAACCCCCGTATTTGGAAATACCTGGTAAATGATCTTTCCTTTTATCGCATTCAACCGTCCGTAATTACCTGCTTTAAGGGGCAGAATGACCAGTCTTCTTTCCATCTCTTCCGTGTCTATATCTACATTTGGTGTGGATTTTTTTGTATCAAGAACACCGGCATCTTTAAGAACTTTTTTTACACTGTCCGCTTTTTGTTTTTCTTCATCACGCTTTACACCTACTTCATCATTTTTTGCATAAAGCAATGACGGCGTGGTTTTCTTAAGTGCTATAGCTCCAAGCTGGGTTGAGTTGGCATAAATAAAAGTATTGCCGATGTCGCTGTAGTTGGGCTGAAAAGACTGGCTTGACAGCAGGTATAAATATTTGCCCTCTGGATCAAAAACTGAATTTGTGGAATTGTAAAATCCACTGGTGACCTGGTGCAGTTTCTTATTGGAATAGTCAAATAAAAAAACGCCCCGGTGGTAATTTTCCAGGTCGCGGTTGTAGGTAAGCCAGCGGCTGTCAGGCGACCAGTTACAGCCAAAATTTTCCAGTGCGCCATGCGTCATTCTCAGCCCTTTGTCTACCACTATGGTTTTATCTGTGCTAAGATCATATACCTGTATTTTCATGGCTTTGTCAATGAAGGCTAGTTTTTTGCTGTCGGGTGACCAAAACAGATTATAGCGAAAGCCCGGGCCATAATTGGTAAGTTTCTTTGCACTGTTTTCTTTTCCTTCTTCCATGATCCATAATTCATACTCACCTGACTGATCGCTCCAGAAAGCAACCTGGTTGCCGTTGGGCGACCATGCAGCATACCGCTCTGCTGCACCCGGTGTTCTTGTAAGCGCTTTAACAAAACCAAATTCTGCAGGAACAGAAAATATTTCTCCCCTGGCTTCTATTAATGCCCGGTTGCCATCAGGACTGATAAATGCACGCTGCATATATTTTTCCGCTGATTGTACAGAAGGCTTCAGTGCTGTTCTGTCGCTTACTATTGACACCTTTACATCTTTCAGTTGTTGCGATGCTAAACCGAACAGATATAACTTACCTCCCGCTTCAAAAACTATATCGTCGGGTCCCAACGAAGGAAAGTGTGCATCATAATCTTTAAAATTTGTAAGCTGGGTAAACTTTTTTGAAGGAATATCATAGCGCCAGAGATTCATGCGTACTTCAGGACCGCGGTCAGAAAGAAAATAAATCGTATTTCCATGCCACATAGGCAATTCATCTGACGCATCGGTAGTGGTGATTTTTTCTGATTTATTTGAAGCAAAATTGAACAGGTGAATATCTGCATTCCAGCCCCCGCGGTAACGTTTCCAGTTGCGAAACACCTGTGAAATAAATGTAACCGCTATATCTTTTCCATCTGGTGAATAAGAGCCGAATTCAGCATAAGCCAGTGGGAGTTTCTCCACCGTGCCGCCGGCAACAGGTATGGTAAAAAACTGATTGAATCTGTCACGTCCGCTTTCCCTGCCTGACGAAAATAGCACCCGCTTACCGTCGGGTGTCCAGTCTACTACCCTGTCTGCTGCGCCGTGTTGGGTCAGGCGTACAGGTATGCCACCCATAACAGGTAAGACATATACATCAAGATTGCCATCATAATTTCCTGAGAAGGCAATTGTTTTATCATCGGGAGAAAACTTCGGAAAGCTTTCTACTCCTGCCGGTGAACTGAGTTTGATAGCTGTGCCACCTTCTTTGGATACCATCCACAAATCGTTTGCATATGTAAATACAATTTGGTTTTTAGATACATCGGGGTATAAAAAAAGCCCGGCATCAATTTGTGCATTAAGTGATATGGAAATGGCGTACGTCAGGGTAAATAGGAGCAGTCTTGACATAAAGCAATTGTTTTGCTGAATTTAAATAATTTCTATTAATCGTTCTGAGAGATTATTTGCTAAGGTTAGTTTGGCATTTGAACGGAGAATAATCCATTTTAAAAGCTTTTAGCTACAATACAATCAACATACGCTCTATGGAATGAAGGTTTTCGCAATAAGCTTATTATCTTTAAGTAACTCCATAAAAACCATTATTAATTTTTTTTCTGTGACAACTGCAAGCAACAGTCTTTAAAATAAAGTATAAACTTTTTTTGGAAGAAATAAGTGCTATTTAATTAAACGTTATAAGAATCTTGGGCAAGAATATTCTTTTTCAATACTAACTGCTTAATGGAATCTAACGAATTTTTTTTGAAATCATCTTCGGTTGCGGCTTTGGCGCAATTCTTCCTGAACCTGGTGATTTTTTTATATATACTAAGCCTGAGAAACAAAACCCGCAATACCTGGTTTTTCATAACCACCCTTTTGATTTCCTGTATTTATTATATATCCTCTTTTATAGAAAATTCCACACCGTATCGCAATTTATCGGTTGAACGATTTTTTTGGATATGGCTGGGCATTACATTTCTTTCCCAAATGTGGTTTACATACGTGATTGGCACCAATCCATTCAGGCGGGAACTGCGTATTGTTCTACCATTAACAGCCATTTTGATTTCAATTGGACTGTATGTTGAACTTTTTGTTGATGTGAAGTCGAGGGGCGGAGGAAATTGGACAATACCGGTCTATTTCATAGGTCATATTTGGAATGCACTTGTTTTATTACGGAAGTCAGCATGGGCGGGCAGGCAAGATTTTGATACCAGGGTTATGGTTGCAAAAGAACAACGGATAAAATGGAAAGAAATTATTCATACTCTTTTCCATCCATCCAACCGTATGAGCAGGATGTTCAGGGATTTTGCGGGCTGGAGCTTAAGCCTTCTAGCCATATTGATTAATGCCATTTGTTTTGTAGTGCTTGGAATAGGAGACCTTGAATATTTTCCCTACCTGCACCATCCTTTGGTTTTTTTTGGCATTACTTATTCAGCCATTATTTTTTTGAATTACGCCAGCGAAATGACATCATTCGGGGCCAAATTGATGGGTGTGGTACTTTGTGTGCTGTTAACGATTTTGGGGCTGCTGCCTTTTATACTTGTTGGAGAGGGCAATAGTGAGGAAGAATGGGTAAGAATAATATTATCTACTCTGGTTATACTATTACCAATAGCAACAGGTATTATCATTTCAATCTTGCCATTATTCTTCAGAAAAAATCTTTTAAAGCCGCTTAATGAAATTGTAAATGGTGTGAAAAGAGTCAATGAAGGTGAATTAACAACCCAGGTTAAAATAGAAATAAATGATGAACTGGGTTCTCTTGCAAAAAATTTTAATCAAATGACAGCTTCCTTGCGTGAATACGCATTGGAAATGGAAAAATTAGTAGCCCGCCGGACAGAAGAACTGAGTAATTCTATCGATAAATTAAAATCTACCCAGGCGCAGCTTATCCAATCAGAAAAGATGGCTTCTCTTGGCGAACTCACTGCTGGTATTGCCCATGAAATACAAAACCCTTTGAATTTTGTAAATAATTTTTCAGAATTAAACGCAGAACTCTCAGAAGAACTGATGCAGGAGGTAAAAAAAGACAAAAAAGATGAGGCTATTTCTATAGCCGGAGATTTGAAAGAAAATTATAAAATGATAGCTTTCCATGGCAAACGTGCCGATGCTATTGTCAAAGGAATGTTGCAACATTCAAGGACTAATACAGGTAAAAAAATTGCTACAAATATTAATGCTTTGGTGAAGGAATATATACGCCTGGGCTACCATGGATTAAGGGCTAAAGAAAATAGTTTTAATGTAACTATAGATTCACATCTTGATGATAGCATCGAAAATATCAATATAGTTCCCCAGGATATTGGCAGAGTGTTACTGAATTTATTTACCAATGCCTTTTATTCAGTACATGAGAAAAAGAAACAACAGGGAGAAATATATGAACCTATTGTTTCAGTCACAACAAAAAAAATGAATGCCCGGCCAAACCATCCTGCCGGAGTGGATACAATTGAAATAAAAGTGACTGACAATGGTATGGGCATACCCCAAAGAATACTTGATAAAATTTTTCAACCCTTTTTTACAACAAAACCCACGGGGCAGGGTACTGGCCTTGGTTTATCTATAAGTTATGATATTATCAAAGCACATGGCGGTGAGTTGAAAGTGGAGACAAAGGAAGGAGAGTTTACTGAATTCATTGTTTCACTGCCCGGAAATTAACACGATAAATACTTGAAAGCAAAATCATTAAATGGAAAATCGATAGAGGAAATAGCTGCTGCAGTGGAAGCAAGTATGGCGGATGGTTTTGAACCCACTCTGGCTATAGTATTTATATCCATTAAACAGGATCGAAAGGCTATCTGTGAAATACTCCACAACGAAGCCATTGATATAATTGGCGCTACCTCTTCCGGTGAATTTATTGATGGCCACGAAAGTGATGGTGAAACAGTGATTATGTTATTGGATATAAACAGGAGCGACTTTTCCATTTTGTTTGAAGATATTGGTGAGAGAAGCATTAGCGATGCAGCTGCACACCTGGCACAGCAAGCTTTACAAAAATTTAACCGGCCTGCTTTCATACTTTTAAGCACCGGCTTTTCTGCCAGCCGTCAATTTTTACAGGGCGAAACCCTCGTTCGTAGTATTGAAAAGGAATTGGGACCGCAGTTAAATATGTTTGGTGGTATGGCAGGCGATGATATAACGTTTACAGGCACTTATGTATTTACATACAATCAATCTACTGACTATGGCATGGCCGCCCTTGTATTAAACGAAGACAAAATCAGTTTGCAGGGTATGGCAATTTCAGGCTGGAAACCAGTTGGCGTTTTCAGAACCGCAACAAAAACTGAAGGAAACCTCATTTACACCATTGACAACGAACCTGCACTTGAAATGTACCTGCGCTATTTGGGTGCGCAAAAATCTTCTGCTGACGACCAGTTAAGTTTTTTTGATTCCATCGGCATTCATTATCCTTTCCAGATAGAAAGAGAAAACAGGGAGCCATTGATGTGTAACCCTATTGGATATGATAAGGAGAAAAAAGCCATGGTATGTGAGTCCGATGTGCCGCAGGGGTCAAAATTCCGTTTTTCAACACCACCGGATTTTGATATTATAGAAACAGTAGTGGGAAAAGCAAAAGAATTAAAAAATACTGCACATGCGGAGGCAGATGCACTTCTGATATTTTCATGTGCAGGCAGGCTTAGTGCTTTAGGACCAATGGCACAACAGGAAAATGAGGGATTGGCTGATGTTTGGAAGGTACCCATGGCGGGTTTTTATACCTATGGAGAATTTGGGAGAGCTATCAATGGAAAACATGAATTTCATTCCACCACCAATAGTTGGGTGGTTTTAAAAGAAAAATAAAAATAAGAGTATGAGACTTGTCATTTTTTTAATTACTTCAGTTTTGATATCTGGATGTAGCTGCAAATCAAATCCCAATCGTAATGAACAACTGGCAGGTATGTATAAATTATATATTGCCGAAAATGCTGACTCAAATGGTGTTTGGCATGAAGACCCCTGGACAAAAGGCGGAACAGGTTATATTGTATACGACGGAAGGGGACATATGGCTGTTCATATTACCCGGAAAGGATATAACGATTACAAATGGCTCCCGGAAGAAGAAAGCTTACGTGATGAAAGTTTCAATAAAAAGCTGGATAGCCTGTCAGCCGAAGAACTGAAAGCAGCAGTAAGGGCATTTTCTTCCAGTTATGTGTACGCAGGCAATTACACTATTGAAGACACCATAGACGTGGTGAAGCATCATAGAATTTCCACCTCAATTCATTCGCCTTTGGGCAGCACCGTAAGAAGAGCATTTGCCTTCAGCGGCGACACCATAATTCTGCGGGTACTGAATGGTAACCGAAGATTAAAATGGATTAAACAGCCATAGTTATTTTGATAAACCAGGCTTGATTAATTATTTAGAAATGAAAGCAAAATCAATCAAAGGAAAATCGACCGAAGAAATCAAAGCAGCTTTAGCAGATAGCATGGCACATGATTTTAAGCCAACATTAGCAATCGTGTTTCTTTCATACCAGCAAGACCGTGAAGCAATTGCTTCATTACTCAATGAAGACGACATAGAAATTTTCGGCGCTACAACAGCCGGAGAATTTATTGATGGAGAAATAGATGATGGCAGCATTGCTATATTGCTATTGGATATAGATAAGTCCTTTTTCAAAATTCTGCTCAAAGATTATTCTGATAAAAATATAGGCTCAGTATCTCAAAACATGGCGGAAACAGCCAAGAAATGTTTTAAAAATCCGGCCATATTATTAGCACACGGTGTAACAATACCCGGGGAGTTTGCTACCAGCGAAACGATCATCAGCAATATTGAAAAAATTACAGGACCGGATATTGACATCTGGGGAGGAGTGGCAGGGGATGATTACAGGTTTGAAGAAAGCTTTGTGTTCACAAATAAATCCACTGAAAACAAAGGAATATTAATGCTTGTGTTAGATGCAGATAAAATAATATTGAAAGGGCAGGCTGCTTCCGGTTGGAAAGCAGTGGGTACGGAGAGAACGGTTACAAAATCTGATAAGAACTGGATTCTTGAAATTGATAACATGCCTGCTTCAGATGTCGTCTTAAAATTTCTTGGCATTACACTCACAAAAGAAACTGCTGAAAAATTTACTCCTGGAATAACTGTATTGCATCTCATGCGAAAAACCGGTGAACCTGTTATGCGTTCTTCAGGCATTTTTAACTGGGAAAATAAATCTATTGCAGTTGACGGACAGGTGATGGTGGGAGATAAAATCCGGTTAACACTTCCACCGGATTTTGAGATGATTGAAACTGTAACCAATGCTGCAGAACAGATTAATAAAAATGAATTATCCGACGCCGATGCATTGATTATGTTCTCATGTATTGGCAGAAAAGCGGAATTCGGACCAATGGTCAGCGATGAAATAAATGGAATTAGGAATGCATTCAATGCTCCCATGGCTGGATTTTTCTGTTATGGCGAATTTGGAAGAGCTACCAATGGAAATAATGAATATCACAATATGACATGCTGCTGGGTAGCGCTAAAAGAAAAATAAATGAACGATGAAAGTAAAATCAATCAAGGGAAAGTCAACAGAGGAAATTCAATTAGAATTGGAGCAAAGTATAGCTGATGGTTTTAAACCAACGCTGGCCATAGTCTTCATTTCTGTTAAACAAAACCGTGAAGAAATTTGCGAACTCTTGAATAATAAAGGTATCAGCATTTTTGGAGCAACCACTTCCGGTGAATTCATCAGTCCTGAAATTGGAGAAGGAACTGTTGCTATTATGTTGTTGGATATTGACCGTGCTTATTATAAAATCGTATTCCGGGAAACAGGAGAAAGTTCAGCTTACGAAGTTTCAAAACAAATAGGAACGGAAGGTAAAAAGATATTTTTCAATCCAGCTTTTATTATCGCATCAGGCTGGCTGCATACAGATGGGGAGCAAATAGTAGCAGGCATTGAAGCAGGTATTGGATCCGATGCAACTGTGTTTGGTGGCATGGCTGGTGATGATCTTGCATTAAGAGAGCCTTTTGTTTTTACTTATGATAAAAGAAGTACCACAGGTTTGGTAGCTCTTATTATTGATGAAGATAAAATAAGTATTAAAGGCATTGCTACCTGCGGATGGAAGCCTATTGGCATTACAAAAACTGTCACAAAAAGCACTGGCAATATTGTTTACACGATAGATGATCAACCTGCATTAGATCTTGTGATCAAATACCTGGGATTAACTATGGATCACGAATCAACTGCAAGCAACACAGTGGTAAATCTTGGCGCTTATTATCCATTACAATTAGAAAGAGAAAATGCACCACCTGTAATGCGTACAGCTATGATGGGTAATGTGGAAGAGCGTTCGTTGATCTGTGCCGGCAATGTGCCGCAAGGTGCCAAGGTTCGCTTTTCACTGCCGCCTGACTTTGATGTAATTGATACTGTGGTAGAAGAATGTATTGACTTAAAAAATGAAACAGAAGCGGATGCTGTGATTGTATTTTCCTGCATCAGCCGCTACCTTTCTTTTGGTGTAATGACGAGTGAAGAAATTGAACGGGTCCAAAATGTATGGAATGCACCCATGGTAGGCTTTTTCAGTTATGGCGAATTTGGAAAATCTAAAAACGGTAAACACGAATTTCATAACAACACCTGTTGTGTAGTGGTGATGAAAGAAAAGTAAAAACAAAATCTTAATCTCAAACAATTATCAATTATGATCAAGGCAACTGTTTTATATGGACACCCGGCTAGCCCGGATTTATTCGAAAAATATTATTATGAAACACATGTTCCGCTTGTTGCAAAAGCTTCGGGTATAGTAAAATCTGAATACACAAAGTTTCTCCCAAATCCTGATGGTACAGCAGCAGCTTACTACCGCATGGCGGAACTATATTTTCCAGGACCAAATGAAATGCAGCAAACAATGGGCTCGCCGGAAGGGCAGGCAATGGCTGCAGACTTATCGAATTTCGCAACAGGAGGTGTAACAATAATAGTTGGAGTTGTAGAAAATTAGATAAAAAACATGAAAGCAAAATCAATCAAAGGAAAATCAACAGAAGAGATTAAAGCTGCTCTAACTGAAACTATGGACGGCAAATTTAAGCCAACTTTAGCCATTGTATTCATATCGGTTAAACAGGACAGAGAAGCTATTTCCAAATTACTTGACGAAAAAGGCATTCAGATATTTGGTGCTACCACTGCAGGCGAATTTATTGATGGCGAAATTGAAGAAGGAAGCATTGTCATGATGCTGCTCGACATGAATCCAGCTTATTTTAAAATGGAATTTCTTGAAACAAGCCCGGAGACCGCCTTAGAAGACGCAAACAAACTAGGTGTTACTGGAAAAGAAACCTTTACCAACCCTGCGTTTATTATAGCAACCGGTGGAGTGTCCTTAGATGGTGAGCCAATTGTTGAAGGCATCATACAAGGCTTTGGAAAACCTCCCTCGTCGGCAGACAGGGAAGTAACCGTATTTGGAGGTAAGGCAGGAGATGATTTGGCACTTGAATCAACATTTGTTTTTACCAACAGAAAAAGTAAAGACTGCGCACTTGTAGCACTCATTATTGATGAAGATAAAATAGATGTTAGAGGTATAGCTACTTGTGGCTGGAAAGCTATTGGCACCACAAAAACAGTTACTAAAAGTGAAGGTAATATTGTGTATACCATAGACGATAAACCAGCATTGGATATGTTGATGAATTACCTTGGCGTTGAGATAAAGCAGGAAGATAACAAGGAGATCGTAACATTTTTAAGCTCCTGGTATTATCCATTGCAAGTGGAACGGGAAAACGCAGATCCGGTAATACGTACAGCCATGTTTGCTAATAGTGAAGAACGCTCCCTTATTTGTTCCGGCCACGTGCCTCAAGGGTCAAAAATCAAGTTTTCGCTACCACCAGATTTTGATTCCATTGATAAAGTTGTTGAAGAATGTAAGACCATTAAGGACAATGCACAGCAGCAAGCCGATGCCCTAATCATGTTTTCCTGCGTGAGCAGGTATTTATCGTTTGGGATGGTAATGAAAGAGGAGATAGAGCAGGTGCAAAAAATTTGGGATGCACCAATGGCAGGCTTTTTTTCCTATGGCGAATATGGAAAATCAAAAACCGGTAAAAATGAGTATCATAATAATACATGCTGCGTGGTTGCATTGAAAGAAAAATAGATTCAAAAAATTATTATAACCAAAATAAAACTAAAAATTATGCAATTCAACTCAAAACAAAAAAGTATTCTGCTTGCACTTATCGTATCTACTGGCTTATTTTTTACGGCTTGTTCTTCTGAAGAAAAAGACGCAGTTAAAAATGATCCCGTTGAGGCCAATATTAGAATGTACACTAATGTATGGGATGAGATTATGAATAAGGGAAAAGTAGAACTGTTTAATGATTCAAATTTTACTGCTGATGTAAGATTTCATATGAAGCCGGCTGATGTAGTCGGCATTGAC
>MWVW01000008.1_pt1 | contig 52605 bp, 53 predicted proteins | sample 1047191 | NCBI WGS metagenome assembly MWVW01 (sample SAMN06349985, study PRJNA376086) | soil metagenome | isolation source: MtG22-5 sample Antarctic (ecotone) | place: Antarctica
GGCGAAGCAAAGGGCGAAATAGGTGATACTAATATTGAAGTAAGAGTAAATAAAGAAAAAAAGACGCTAACCATTTCTGATAAAGGTGTGGGAATGACAGCTGAGGAAGTTGATAAATATATAAACCAGGTTGCTTTCAGTGGTGCTGAAGAATTTTTGGAAAAATATAAAGGAAAGAATGAGGCAAATATTATTGGTCACTTTGGCCTTGGTTTTTATTCCTCTTTTATGGTAAGTGATAAAGTGGAGATATATACCAAGAGTTTTAAAGAAGATGCCAAAGCAGTAAGATGGGAGTGTGATGGCAGCCCTGAATTTACCCTGGAGGAAACAGAAAAACAACAAAGAGGAACCGATATTATACTTTATATAAATGAAGAAAGCAAAGAGTTTTTAGAGCCTTACAGAGTAAAATCAATTCTTGAAAAATTCTGTAAGTTTTTACCTGTGCCGATATTTTTTATTGATGAAAATGAAGATAAAAAAGACAAAAAGGAAGGCGAAGATCCCGATAGCTATCGGGATAAACCAATAAATAATACCAACCCTGCCTGGACAAGAAAGCCAAGTGAATTAACTACAGAAGATTATGAGAATTTTTATAAAGAACTTTATCCCTTCGGTGAAAAACCTTTGTTCTGGATACACCTGAATGTAGATTATCCTTTTAACCTTACCGGTATACTCTATTTTCCCAAGATAAAAGAGCGTTACGAAATTCAAAAAGATAAAATACAATTATACAGTAACCAGGTTTTTGTTACTGATGAAGTAAAGGATATAGTTCCTGAATTTTTAATGCTATTACATGGGGTGATTGACAGTCCTGATATTCCTTTAAATGTGAGCAGAAGTTATTTACAGGGTGATCCAAATGTAAAAAAGATAAATGCCCATATCACTAAAAAAGTTGCAGATAAATTAGAGGATATCTTTAATAATGACAGGAAATCATTTGAAGAGAAGTGGGAGAGTCTTGGATTGTTTGTGAAGTATGGAATGATGACTGATGATAAATTTTTAGAGAAGGCAAGCAAGTTCAATGTATTTGAAGCCTCCCTAAATCCCTCCAACGGAGGGACTTCCGAAGGGTCTGATTCTTTAAAGAAATTTTATACGCTTGAAGAATATAAAAAAGAAACGGAGTCTCTGCAAAAGAATAAAGAGGGTAAGCTAGTAATGTTATACACAACAGATCCCATACAGCAGGATAGTTATATACAGGCTGCTAATAAAAAAGGATATCTCGTTATTAAGCTTGAAACCATTGTGGATGCTGCATTTATCAATAACATGGAAATGAAATGGACAGATATGCAGTTTGTACGAGTTGATGCAGATATAACAGAAAATTTAATTGATAAAGCTGAGCAAACTGAAAGTGTTTTAAACAAAGAGGAAGAAGAAAAGCTAAAAGAATTGTTCAAAGTAGAAATTCCTGAAATGCATGTATCTGTTGAAGTGAAAGGATTAAATCCTGAAACCCCGCCGGTAATAGCAACCAGGCCAGAATTTATGCGCCGGATGAAAGATATGGCACAGCATGGAGGCGGCATGGGAAGTTTTTATGGAAATATGCCTGAAGATGTTACACTAACAATTAATGGCAATCATCCTGTTTATAAAAATATATTAAGAGAGGACAATACCGAGACCCAGCAAAGGCAGGTAAGAAATTTAGCTGACCTCGCTTTGCTTTCACAAGGATTATTAAAGGGTAGTGAGCTTACTAATTTTATAAACAGGAGTGTGGAGATGATGCAGGGAGAAAATAAAAGCAGGATTATTGTAGATGTGTAATACCCTCTAACTCTCTCTAAAGGAAACTTTTAGGGAGATTATTAAATCATGTTTCTGGCATCGCAGTTCGGGCATTCATCATTAAAATACTTGCCTCGATATATTTTAATTTCTGCATGTGAAATACCTGCTCAAAGCCAGCACTCATAAATATTTCTTTATGAATTGGGTTGATATAAACCACATAAACTTCCCTCGGATATTCTTTTAAAGAGAATAGTATATTTTTTACTACCGCAAGCATTACAACTTCATCAAAGGGGTTAAAAAAGAAGAATACATTGGTATCTGCTTCTATATTAAAATCAACTGCGTTTGCATAAATAACATTGAAGATTTTATCAAGAAATTTTTGTTGAACAGGGATGATATTCTTTCTTGCAATATCACATAATTCTTTTGCAAATTCTACTCCGGATATCTTTAAAAAACCATAATAAGCAGCAACAGCAAGTACTCTGCCTTTGCCGGATCCATAATCAAGAATGTGATGGTTTGATTCTATTGTTTGCAGGTAATCGAAAGTTTTTTCCAGCAGGTAGTAATTTGCACCCTGGTATATTTCAGCATGTTCTATATTATTTCCTTTTACTGATAGCTTTTTTAAATGGGCAAGTTTACTTGTATTGAGATTGTATTTTCTTTCACCTCTAATTTCATGGTAAATAGTAAACCATGCTAATCTTATATTCCAGTTAAAAGAGATGAAAAAAAATAAGCGCAGGTAGTAAAAATATTTCATCAAATATATTATGCTGAAAGTGCTTCTGATAATCTTATATCTATCACTTTAAGTTGAAGATGCGTTTCTCCGTTCCATTCATTTTCATCAAGGGTATAAACAATATCAATTGGCTTATTCATTTGGAGTAAATAAAATTTATCAGCCATATTAAATCCTATTCCTGTAAAAATTATATTATCCTGTTTTACAATAAATTTTACATGCTGTTCCTTTACAATTTTTGACCAGGAAGTATCAAAAACATTTTTGGTAATAAAAACAGGGCGCATATTTTGAGGACCAAAAGGCTCCATTTGGGAAATGATATTATAAAAACTTCGGGTAATATTTTTAAAATTTATTTCAGCATCAATTATAATTTCAGGAATTAATAAATGAGGCTCAATAATAGATTCAACAATCTCTTCAAACTTATTACTGAAAGCTTCTACATTAGCCGGCAACATAGTTAAGCCTGCAGCTGCAAAATGCCCGCCATAGCCAATCAGGTGCTCACGGCACGCATGAATGGCTTCATACAAATTAAATCCAGAAACACTCCTTGCACTTCCGGAAACTACCTCACCGCTTTGAGTTAATACCACTGTAGGACGGTGATATTTTTCAATTAATCTTGATGCAACAATGCCTACAACTCCCTTATGCCAATGATTTCTAAAGACAACGGTTGATTTTCTTTTAATATGAATTTCATCACCATCAATAATTGCCAACGCTTCTTCTGTAATGGTGGTGTCAGCATCCTTTCTGTCAATATTGTCAGTATGCAACATCTCTGCATATTCTAATGCCGTTTTAATATCATCAGCAACAAACATTAGCACCGCTTTCCTGGCATCATCCATGCGTCCGGCAGCATTAACCCTGGGAGCAATTATAAATACCACGTTATTTATACTGTAGTTGGTTTTAACGCCGCTCAACTGCATTAAAGCTTTAATTCCTGCACTTGGATTTTCATTAATTTTTTTTAATCCATAGAAAGCAAGAACCCGGTTTTCATCCGTCAGTGGTACAATATCAGCAGCAATAGCAGTGGCAACAAGATCCAGATAAATTAAAAATTCACTTTCAGGAATATTCAGGCATTTACAAAGTGCAGTAATTAGTTTAAATCCAACACCACAACCACATAATTCTTTATATGGATAATTGCAGTCTTTTTGTTTTGGATTAAGTATGGCAACAGCAGGCGGTAATTCAATATCGGGTAAATGATGATCGCAAACAATAAAATCCAATCCTAAATCTTTAGCATATTTGATAAGGTCTATAGATTTTATTCCGCAATCCAGAGAAATGATAAGCGAAAAATTATTTTCTTTTGCAAAATCAATACCTATCTTACTTACCCCATAACCTTCTCTATACCGGTGCGGTATATAAAACTCGATATTTTGTGGTTGATATATTTTTTGCAAAAACTTATACATACAAGCTACAGAAGTAGTACCATCTACATCGTAGTCTCCAAACACGAGAATCTTTTCATTATTATGTATAGCAGATAAAATTCTATTAACCGCTTTATCCATATCCTTCATAAGGTATGGATCATATAAATGTGTTAGCTGTGGACGAAAATAATCTTTCACTTTATCGAAGGTATCCACGCCTCGCTGCACTAATATTGTGCACAATGTTTTACTAATATTAAGTGCTTCTTGTAAAGCCGCAACTTTATCATCATCTGCTAATAATATGTTCCACCTTTTTTGCATTAATATTTTCTATCTGTTGTATATCTTACTAATTCCTCTAATCCTTTACGGGCCTCGCTTTCCGGAAACTCGTATAATATAGCTAAGGCCTCATCTCTATATTCATTCATTTTTTGATAAGCATATTTTATCCCTCCTACACTTATTACAATATCTAGTACATAATTTATTTTATTTTTATTTTTATTTTGATTCTTAATGATATAAATCACTTCTCTTCTTTTTGATTTATCAATATTATTTAGTGCATAAATTAATGGCAGGGTTAGTTTCTTTTCTTTAAGATCGTTTCCTGTTGGTTTGCCTATATCTTCTCTTCCATAATCAAAAAGATCGTCTTTTATTTGAAATGCAATACCGACTTTCTCTCCAAACAATTTCATTTTATCTGCAATAATTTCATCTTTGCTCGTACTCCATGCACCTACACAACATGCAGACGAAAGAAGTGAAGCGGTTTTGCTTCTGATGATCTCAAAATAAATATCTTCTTTTAAATTTAATTTTCTTGCTTTTTCAATTTGCAGTAATTCGCCTTCACTCATTTGTTTTACGGCATCAGATAGAATATGTAAATGCTTAAAATCGCCGGCTTCTGTTGATAGCAAAAGTCCCTTTGAAAGAAGGTAATCACCTACCAAAACTGCAATTTTGTTTTTCCATAATGCATTTACAGAAAAAAAGTTCCTGCGCTCTAAAGATTCGTCTACAACGTCATCATGAACCAGTGTTGCAGTATGTAATAGTTCTACCAGTGCTGCAGCCCTGTAAGTTGATTCGTTTATCTCGCCATGAAGCTTAGCGCTTAAAAAAACAAACATTGGCCTCAATTGTTTCCCCTTTCGCTTAATAATGTATTTCATTATTCGATCAAGTAAAGGTGTATCGCTTTTTACAGCTTCTTCAAACTTTTTTTCAAAAGTTCTTAATTCCTCTGCTATCAGGCTTTTAGAGAATTGCATATGATGCTGGCAATATAGTGCAGAAACAAATATTATTAGAATAATATGAAATAGTTCCCTTACTATTTATCTAATTTTTTAGGTAAAGCAGCAAATAACTTTACAAAAAGGTCATACAGATATTATTTAAAGCTTTAAAAAAATCTAAAGAAAAGCTAAAAAGATTTGGATTCTAACCTTATTTTAATATTTTTGCAAACACACTATTTAATTTTACAGATATAAATCAATCACTTAAATAAACAAAAGTTATGGCAAACAAAAAATCACCTCTCTTATTCCAGTTATTTTTACTTGGAATATTTTCTCTGTTAACTTATAGTTCACATGCACAAAAAGACGTTTATGATGTGTATGATTCTACTGTTATTTCCTCTAAAGACATGACTCAGCAAAATGCTTTTTGGAATAACACCGAGAGTTTTCCTGCAAAACCACGAAATCAATGGGAATTAGGAATTAAGGGTGGTATGTTTACTGTAAGTGGAGATGTACCTGCAAGAATGCCAACACTTGGTGCAGCTATACATATTCGTAAAGCAATTGGGTATTTATTTTCAATAAGAGCGCAATATACCTATGGCATCGCTAAAGGGCTTCACTGGCAAGGTGCTCGGAATTACGCAAAAAATACCGCCTGGAATGGCTATGCAGCTCTCGCCAGATCAAGTACTGGCGCTATTGGAAGTACAATAGGCAACCGGCCGGCTGAAACTGTATTTTATAATTATAGATCACGGGTACATGAATTAACTATGCAAGGGTTATTTAGTTTTAATAATATTCGTTTTCATAAACGTACTACCCGGCTTTCTCTATATGGTGGTTTGGGGTTTGGGATGACCGCTTATCAAACTAATGTTAATGCACGAAATGAAAGCGGGCAAACCTATTCTGCATTATTTTCAAGCATACCCCCGTCAGACCAAACCAATGATAATCGGAAGAAGGTACTAGATAAACTTAAAGATGGTATGGATGATTCGTATGAAACGCCGGCACAAGCGCCAGGTGTCCGTCGTGATAAAATCGGAGGTAGGACCCTTAGACCTTCCGGACATTTTATTGGAGGTATTGCAGTTAAACTAAGTGATCGTATAAATTTGGCTTTTGAGGAAAAATACACCGTAATTAAAGATGATTATATAGACGGGCAAATATGGCAGGAGCACGCTTCCGGGGATGCAGTAATAACATCAGATTTTGATAGTTATAATTTCGCCTCCATTGGACTGAATTTTAATATCGGAGCAAACAGAGTGCAACCTCTTTGGTGGATAAATCCATTGGATTATGCATATAGTGAGTTGAATAATCCACGCCATATGAAATTACCTAAGCCCATACTTGATGATACAGACGGAGATGGCGTGATTGACCAACTTGATAAAGAGCCAAATACACCTGCAGGCTGTCCTGTTGATACGCATGGCGTTAGCAGGGATACAGATGGCGATGGTGTTGTTGATTGTAAGGATAAAGAATTAAATACTCCTACATATTGTCAACCTGTTGATGCTGACGGCGTTGGTAAGTGTCCGGAACCAGAATGCTGCAAAAATGCTGTTGCTGCGGTTGACAGTGCTTGCACAATTGGTGATTTACCAAGCATTTCATTAAGAGGAAATAGCAGTACTTTATCGGCTGACGCCAAATCCATGTTAGCTACTGTGGCTTCAAGATTAAAAGAAAACGCAAATTGTAATATAACTATTACAGGCTATCCTGCAGCTTCTAAAGCTTCTCAGTCTTTGTGTAACAGAAGAACAGATGCTGTAAGACAATACTTAGTTGAGCAGGAAGGAATAAGTTCAGATAGAATTTCTACCAATTGTGAAGTTGGCGGTGGTGATGCAAATACCATTGACATAAGAAGTACTACCAAATAAATATCTAATTGTAAAAAGTAAACCCCTCGGTATCCGAGGGGTTTTTTTCATAATATATTATTAAATCCGGGTGTTATTTAACGGATTATGTATTATTAAGGCTAATAAAAGATATTTTTATAGAATTCTTTTAAAAATGTAATTTTGCGCTCTTTATGAAATTAACTAGCTTTCTGGTAATTATCTTTTTCACTATAGTTTCATGCAATAATGAGTTCTCTAAAGTTCTTAAAAGTAAGGACTATAATTATCAGTTAAAAATGGCTGATGAATATTTTTACAAAAAAAAGTATAAGCAAGCCGAACAATTATATATTGAATTGTTTCCAGTAGTTAAAGGCACAGAAAAATTTGAAGATTTATATTACAAATTTGCCTATTGCTCTTATTTTTTAAAAAATTATGAAGAAGCCCAAAGTCGATTTAATGGATTTTTAGAGGTATTTCCAAATAGTTCAAAAGAAGAGGAAATATCGTATATGCATGCTTATACATATTATTTGCAATCACCCAAAGTTGAATTAGAACAAATAAACACTGCTAAAGCTATTGGTATGATGCAAACTTTTATAAATACTCATCCGGGATCTTCCAGGTTAAAAGATGCATTTGACATTATTGACAAAAGCAGGGCTAAGCTTGAAGTAAAAGAATATAAAAGTGCGGAGTTATATTATAAATTACAACATTACAGGGCTGCAGGCATTGCGTTTACTAATTTATTAAACAATTATCCTGAATCAACATTGGGTGATGAATATAAATTAATGAGCATAAAGTCATTTTACCAGTTTGCAAAACTGAGTGTTCCGGAAAAACAAATTGAGCGTTACGAAAAAGTAATAACTGAATTTAATGACTTTACTGACCGTTATCCGGAAAGTAAATTATTAAAGGACGCACAGGAATATAACAATTTAAGTTTAAATCACATTAAAGAATTACAAAATGAGCAAGCTAAGACGACAACAAAGCGTTAATACAAGTAATGTTGTAGAAACAAAAAATCTAACAGAGATTAAAAGTAAAACAGGCAATTTATATGAGTCCATTGCGGTTATAGCCAAACGTGCGAATCAAATTAATATTTCTTTAAAAGAAGAATTACATAATAAGTTAGAAGAATTTGCAAGTCATACAGATAGCCTGGAAGAAATTCACGAAAATAAAGAGCAAATTGAAATTTCAAAGGCATATGAAAGAATGCCCAACCCTGCATTATTAGCAACAACTGAGTTTATGGATGATAAAGTATATTACCGTAAAAATGAAGATGACCTTTTCAGTTGATATTAAGTGTATAAACTTTTATATTAATCTTTAGATAAGAAAATATATTTTTAGCGACGATTGTTATAATCGTCGTTTTTATTTTATGTTATCCGGTAAAAAAATACTTTTGGGAGTTACAGGCAGTATCGCTGCTTATAAAGCTGTTTTTTTAATACGCTTACTGGTAAAAGCCGGTGCAGAGGTGAAAGTAATAATGACGCCATCAGCAAAAGATTTTGTATCACCCTTGACCTTTTCAACCTTATCAAAAAATGAAGTTTTAATTGACCTTTTTAATGAAACTTCATGGGCTAATCATGTTATCCTGGGGCGATGGGCTGACGTTATGCTGATAGCTCCTTTAAGTTGTAATACTTTGGCAAAGATGGCTGGCGGACATTGCGATAATTTATTGCTTGCAATTTATTTATCTTCTACAGCGCCTGTAATGTGTGTTCCCGCAATGGATGAGGATATGTGGAGTCATCCCTCCACCCAATTAAATTTAAATAAAATAAAGTCATTCGGGAATACAATAATACCTGTAGGAAATGGAGAATTGGCCAGTGGGTTATATGGTGAGGGAAGAATGGCAGAGCCGGAACAAATTCTACAACATCTTCAGGATTTTTTTTTAAATAGTAAAGAATTAACAGGAAGAAAGATATTGGTAACTGCCGGCCCTACCCATGAAGCTATAGACCCTGTCAGATTTATTGGTAATCGTTCTTCAGGTAAAATGGGTATCGCAATTGCAGAAGAGTTTTCACGCAGGGGTGGTGAGGTAACGTTAATTTTAGGTCCTTCTCAGATAGAAGTGGGTAAAAATATACATATTATAAATGTTACTTCAGCTCAGGAAATGTATGAAGCTTGTTTGAATAATTTTACGGGGGCCGATATAACTGTGATGGCTGCCGCTGTAGCTGATTATATGCCACATGATTTTTCTACAAAGAAAATTAAAAAATCAGAGGATATTTTTATGCTTGAATTAAAGAGAACGAATGACATTTTGAAAAAGTTGGGGGAACAAAAAAATAAAGATCAGATAATTGTTGGATTTGCCCTGGAAACTGATAATGAAAAAGAAAATGCATTGTCTAAATTAAAAAATAAAAATATAGATCTGATTGTTTTAAATTCTCTGAATGATGAGGGAGCGGGGTTTGGAACAGACACCAATAAAGTCTCAATTTTTGATAAACACCGAAATGAATTATACTTTGACACAAAATCCAAGAAACTAATAGCTAAGGATATTGTAAACACGATTATGCAACATAAAAATGTATAAAATAATTTTTATAATAACTATTTTTTTCTTAGCTAATACTGTAAAGGCTCAGGAGTTACGTGCCAGGATAAATGTATTATCAAACAGGGTAGGTGGAAATGTTGATAAGAAAACATTTCAAACATTGCAGACAGCTTTAAACAATTTTATCAATAACCGTAAGTGGACAAATGACAATTTTTCGCCGGAAGAAAAAATTGATTGCAGCTTCCTTTTAAATGTTGAGTCTACTAATGAGGTAAATGTATACAAAGCATCACTGACTATACAATCAGCACGTCCCGTATTTAATTCCTCCTATTTATCGCCTATAATTAATTTTCAGGATAATGATATAATTTTTAAATATGTCGAATTCCAGCAATTGGAGTTTAATGATAACCGTGTTGCAGGCACTGATCCGCTCACTGCTAATCTAACTGCTGTTATAGCTTATTATATCAATATTATTCTTGGATTGGATTATGATTCTTTTTCCCCCCGTGCAGGAAATATTTATTTTCAGAAAGCCCAAAATATTGTAAATAATGCACCAGAAGGTAGAAGCATCTCAGGCTGGAAGGCATTTGATGGTACCCGTAACCGCTATTGGCTCGCAGAAAATTTACTGAATAATCGTTATTCACTTATCCATGATGCGTATTATAGCTTTTACAGAATGGGTATGGATAAATTATATGAAGATGAGGCAATGGCCAGAAATCAGATTATAAATGTTCTTAACCTGCTAAATAATTTAAATACTGATAATCCAAATACTATGATTCTTCAATTTTTTTTTCAGGGGAAAACACAGGAATTAATTAAAATCTTTTCTAAAGCAACATCATCAGAAAAATCCAAGGCTTTGGAATATCTGCAACGTCTTGATATTTCAAATATTTCAAAATATAAAGATGAATTAAAATGATAAGGGTTGTTTTAATTATTTCAACGTTAGTTCTTTTATATTCATGCAAAGAGTCAACCCCTTCGGGGGTTATTAACCCCAAAAAGATGCAGGAAATTTTATGGGATATTTTAAGAGCAGATGCACTTTCTCAGCAAATTGTTAAAAATGATTCATCTAAATCACTAATTGATGAAAAGAATAAACTTTCAAACAAAATATTTTTGATTCATAATATTACGGAAGAACAATTTAAAGAAAGCTATTCCTACTATGTGCAACATCCGGATATATTGCAAACAATGCTGGATAGCTTAAATGCGCAGCAAAGTAGAAAAATAAATTATGAAACTCACCCTCCATACAAAAATATGAGCGATAGTGTAAAATAAATAATTATAACATGAATAAGGTTTTTAAAAATGCTGAGGAGGCACTACATGATATAAAAGATGGGGCAACTTTAATGTTAGGGGGATTTGGGTTATGCGGTATTCCTGAAAATTGCATTGACGCATTGGTAAAAAAAAATGTAAAAGATTTAATCTGTATTTCTAATAATGCCGGTGTTGATGATTTTGGAATAGGTTTAATGTTACAGCGAAAACAGGTTAAAAAAATGATCTCCTCCTATGTTGGAGAAAATGCAGAGTTTGAAAAACAATTGTTGAGTGGAGAGCTGGAGGTAGAATTAATTCCGCAAGGTACATTAGCCACAAGATGTATGGCCGCAGGTTATGGTATGCCAGCAATTTTTACTCCGGCAGGTGTAGGTACTGAAGTAGCTACCGGAAAAGAAATCAGGGAATTTGATGGAAAAAAATATTTAATGGAATATGCATTTGATGCGGAATTTGCAATAGTAAAAGCCTGGAAAGGTGATGATCAGGGCAATTTAATATACAGGGAAACCGCCCGAAATTTCAATCCTATGATGGCAATGGCGGGTAAAATTACAATAGCAGAAGTAGAGGAACTAGTAGAAGCAGGAGAGTTGAATCCCAACAATATTCATACACCCGGTATTTATGTTCATAGAATTTTTAAAGGAGAGAATTATCAAAAAAGAATTGAACAAAGAACAGTAAGAAAATTAGCTGATTAGCTAATATGCTGATTTGATAATGTAGCTTTCAATTGTAAAATATTTTTTTATTAGCGCATCAGCAAATTATCAAATTATCACATTGGGTTTATGTTAGATAAAAACCAAATTGCCCAGCGAATAGCGAAAGAATTAAGAGATGGGTATTATGTAAATCTTGGAATTGGCATTCCAACTTTAGTAGCTAATTATATCCCTAAAGGAGTAAATGTAATTCTTCAATCAGAGAATGGATTACTCGGTATGGGACCATTTCCAATGGAAGGTGAAGAAGATCCGGATTTAATTAATGCCGGCAAGCAAACTATAACTACTGTACCGGGCTCGGCTTTTTTTGATAGCGCTATGAGTTTTGGCATGATACGGGCCGGAAAGGTTGATCTGACAATATTGGGGGCAATGGAAGTGAGTGATACCGGCGATATAGCAAATTGGAAAATACCCGGAAAGATGGTTAAAGGTATGGGAGGAGCGATGGACCTGGTTGCAAGTGCAAAAAATATTATTGTTGCGATGATGCATACCAATCCTAAAGGCGAATCTAAATTATTGCCAAAGTGCACATTGCCATTAACCGGGGTAGGGTGTGTGAAAAAAATTGTAACTGAATTAGCAGTATTAGATGTAACAGAAAGTGGATTTAAATTGTTGGAAAGGGCTCCATCGGTATCCGTAGATGAAATTAAAAGTAAAACGTTAGGTCGTTTGATTATTGAAGGAGAGATTCCGGAAATGATTTTTTAAAAAATAAAACTCTCAAAACCGATCAACTAAACTGATTTTTTTAATAAATAGTTTCTTTGGGAATAGCTACTCTTCTTCTCATTTTTCTTAGATGAAAACCATTGCATTGCAATTTCTCTCTCAATTTCCTGATCAATAGATGCAAAACCCCTGTATGAAATTTCTATTTTAGAAGATTTACAATCTACTTTAACTGATGCCTGACCATTATTTATTTCTGTAGCCATAGAAGATTTGAAATGTTAGTGCAAATAATTATCCAATATGAAGTCTTTTATAATCTATTTATTTTAAAGGTTACAAATATATAAAAAAAAATTATATTTTAGTTATGTGTAATGAGTTCCCCGGTTTTTGCGGGATCGGGTTTACCACAAGCTGTTTTAAATTTTTCTATACAATTAATGAGTAAGCATTTCTTTTGTTATAACGATAACTTTTATCCGGAAGGAACATTTGTTATTGGACCTGATAGCCGGTCATTAAAATATGGTGATGGTGTATTTGAAACATTAATGACCAATAAAAGGATAATTCAATTGCGGGAGTATCATTTTGAACGTTTGTTTTACGGGATGAAAACATTACAGTTTGAAATACCCAAATATTTTACACCAATTTATCTTGAAGACAAAATATTAGAGCTATGTAGAAAAAATAAACATAATTCTTTTACGCGTGTTCGATTAATGGTTTTTCGGGGTGGTAATGGTTTATATGATTATAAAAGAAACCTGCCTGATTATATTATACAAACATGGAATGTTGAACATTCCCAAGAATTAAATTCAAATGGTCTTACAATAGATATTTATCCTGGAGCAAAGAAAACATGTGATAAATTCGCAAACCTTAAAACCAATAATTTCCTTCCATACGTAATGGCAGGTTTATATGCAAAACAAAGTAAGGTTAATGATTGCATAGTTTTAAACTGCTTCGACAGGGTCTGTGATACAACTATTGCAAATATTTTTATTATTAAGAATGATATTATATATACTCCTCCTTTAAGTGAAGGATGTATTGCCGGTGTAATGAGAAGATTTATTATCGAAAAGCTTATAGAATCAAATTTCAATATTATAGAAAAGCTGCTTACAATTGATGAAGTGGAAAATGCCGATGAAGTATTTGTGACAAATTCAATTAAAGGTATCAGGTGGGTAAAGCAATTTAGAAATATAGAATATAGAAATAAAAATCTAAAAGAAATCCATACTTTAATACAGTCAGAATTACTGAAGGAAAATTGAGTTACTGGTCCGTTGGTTTAATACACTATTAACGGTTAACATTTGTAATATTGCCTTGCTGCCTTTTTCCCCCAAGTCTACTGAATAATCATTTACATACAAATCAATATGCTTTCGCATTACATCTTCTTCCATTTCCTGTGCGTGCTTTCGAACAAAGTCGCTGATCATCGGGTAATTATTGAGAGAGTATTTGATACTTTGCTTAATTAAACCATCTATATTTTTTAATAATGTATTATCTATGTTTCTTTTTGCAACAATGCCTCCCAGCGGGATGGGTAATTGTGTTTTTTGCTCCCAAAATTCCCCAAGGTCAATAATTTTTATCAACCCCTTTTGTTGATAAGTAAATCGGTTTTCATGGATAATAACACCTGCCGCTTTTTTATTTTTTGACGATAAAATAAACTCCTCAATGTCATCATATCGCATGAAAATTTTATTTTTTGCTTCAGCAAAGGCCAGATTAAATAACAAATGTGCAGTGGTATGTTTACCGGGTATTGCAATTGTATAATCATTAATTTCTTCGTTTGATATTTCCCTGTTAGCAATAAGCAGAGGCCCCACACCAGTGCCCAGTGCACTGCCGCTGTTCAAAACAAAATAGTTATCCAACAATAATGGCAAAACTCCATAACTAATCTTGGAAAGATCTAACGTATTTTTTAATGCCAGCTCATTCAATGTTTCAACATCTTCCAGTATTACTTCAAACTTAATTTCACCGGAATTAATTTTATTATTTACCAATGCATCAAAAATAAAAGTATCATTCGGGCATGGAGAAAATCCAAGTGTCAGCTTCATTATTTATCAATTGAGGCAACAAGTTTTATTAATTCATAATTAAGGTTTTCAATCGCATCTTTTATTTTCCATTTTGTTTTATCTCTTTCTCCCACTTTATTGGATATACTTCTTATCTGTACAAAAGGAATATTTTGTTGCAGGCAAACATAATGAAATGCAGCTCCTTCCATACTTTCAATATCTGCACCAAATATTTTTCTTAATTGTTTTATCTGTTTTTTTCTATCGCTGATTTTATTTATTGTAATTGCTTTTACTTTTTTAAATAATGTAGATTGTAATATTTCAGAAGTATTAATGAGTAACCCATTCGTAAAAGGGAATTCGTTTTTGTTGCCTAGTCCTGATTGAAAGATGGTTTTAAATTTTCTATCCTCTTCAACACCTATATCTGCAAAAGCATCCTGACTTATTGCAACCACATCTCCTTTTTTTATTTTTTTTGAGAAAGAGCCGGCAATGCCCGCCTGTATCACAAAATCATACTTTTCTTGTACTAATATTTTAGTGAGATGATATACTGTAGCAGGGATTCCTACACCGCAAATAAATACTTCGATAGTATTCTCCAATTTTATAAACGGTTCTATTTCCAGTTCTGTTGCTGCAACTACTAAAATCTTCATCATACAAATTTCGGATTTAGAAGCCACACTTTAATTTTCTCTGTTACCTTTGAAGAAATACTCCTCCTCAGATGGTTTACTTAACAAGAGTTGAACATTTTAATGCTGCCCATAAGCTTTACAATCCTGAATGGGACACAGAGAAAAATGAAGCGGTGTTTGGTAAATGTGCTAACGAAAACTGGCATGGACATAATTACGAGTTATTTGTAACGATTAAAGGAGAGGTAAATAAGGAAACAGGTTTTTTATTTGATGCAAAAAAATTGAGTGTTCTTATTAAAGAACAAGTGCTTGATAAAGTAGATCATAAAAACTTGAATGTTGAGGTTGATTTTTTAAAGGAGCAAATATGCTCTACTGAAAATCTGGCAAAAGGTATATGGAACCAGTTGCAAAATCGATTATCAGAAGATGTTCAGTTGCATTGTATTAAATTGTATGAAACACCAAGAATCTACGTTGAGTATTTTGGTGATTAATTATCTTTAAAATGAGCCATAAAGTTTCCGTTTTTAGAAAAGAGCATTTTAATGCAGCTCACAGACTGCACAATCCTGCATGGACTGAGGAGAAGAATATTTTAATATTCGGGAAATGTAACAACCCAAACTATCATGGCCATAATTATGATTTAATTGTAAAAGTAGTTGGTGAGCCTGATAAGCAAACGGGGTACCTGATAGATCTGAAAATGCTCAGTGATCTTATTAAAGAAAATGTTTTGGAAAAATTTGATCATAAAAATCTTAATCTTGATGTACCGGAGTTTAAAGATTTAAATCCATCTGCCGAAAATATTGCAATAATTATCTACAATATCTTAAGAGATAAAATTGATAAAAGCCTTGAGCTACAGATAAGGCTTTATGAAACAGAAAGAAATTTTGTTGAATATCCGGCAAATTAAAAAGATAAAAATGGGATATAAAAAAACTGAATATTTTGATGAAGAAATTACCAATGCTCTTATAAAAAATTATAAGCATACTATTAGCTTATTAGGCGAGAATGCTGAGAGGGAGGGGTTGCTTAAAACGCCGGAACGTATTGCAAAGGCAATGCAATTTATTACACAGGGATATCAGCAGGATGCACATGAAATATTAAATTCTGCTAAATTTCATGAAGAAATAAGTGAGATGATCGTGGTAAAAGATATAGAGCTGTATAGTATGTGTGAACACCATATGGTTCCGTTTTTTGGTAAAGCGCACATTGCATACATTCCAAACGGATGGATAACAGGATTAAGTAAAATTGCAAGGGTGGTGGATGTTTATTCCCGCCGGTTGCAGGTTCAGGAACGATTAACCACCGAAATATTAAGTGCAATAAAAGATACCCTGAATCCGATAGGAGTGGCTGTTGTAATAGAAGCAAAGCATCTTTGCATGATGATGAGAGGAGTGCAAAAGCAAAATTCGGTAACTACCACTTCAGCATTTGACGGCGAATTTATGAAGAATCCTACCCGGAGTGAATTTTTAAAATTGATAAGTTCAAAATTGCACTAAATTTTAGGTATGAGTAAGCATGCTTACATTTTTCCCGGACAAGGTTCGCAGTTTAGCGGCATGGGCAAAAACCTATACGAGATAAATGAATCAGCAAAAGAAATGTTTGAAAATGCCAATGATATTTTAGGCTTCAGAATATCAGATATAATGTTTTCAGGGAGTGTTGAAGATCTGAAACAAACAAATGTTACACAGCCTGCTGTGTTTCTGCATTCAGTTATTCTTTATAAAACCATAACGGATGTAAAACCTGATATGGTAGCAGGACATTCCCTGGGAGAATTTTCAGCATTGGTTGCTAATGAGGGTTTACGTTTTGAAGATGCATTAAAATTAGTATTTGTAAGAGCTAACGCAATGCAGAAAGCCTGTGAGATAAATCCATCTGCAATGGCTGCTATTTTGGGCTTAGAGGATAATAAAGTAGAATCCATTTGTGCTTCGATAAGGAATGAAGTGGTGGTTGCGGCTAATTATAATTGTCCGGGTCAAATAGTTATATCCGGGAGTAATAAAGGTATTGAAGAGGCATGTGTATTAATGAAGCAGGCCGGAGCTAAACGGGCATTAATACTATCGGTGGGCGGAGCTTTTCATTCTTCATTGATGGAGCCGGCTAAAGATGAATTATCAACTGCAATTGAAGCCATAAATTTTAAATCGCCTGTTTGCCCGGTATATCAAAATGTAGTTGCAAAGGCAGTTACAGATCCTGATGAAATAAAAAGAAATTTAATTCAACAATTAACAAATCCTGTCAGGTGGACACAAACTATAAACAATATGATTATGGATAGCGCCAACCATTTTACAGAAGTAGGACCAGGCAAAGTATTACAGGGACTTATTCAAAAAATAAATAAAGAAATGCAGGTTGATGGAATTAATTGATCTTTTAACGCCCAGGCGTATAATTGTAACCTGCAGCAAACGCTTATCGCCTTATCTTGAGCTGGAAATAGTCGAATTAGGTTTTATACCTGTTCGCACTTTTTCAACCGGAGTGGAATTGCTGGGTACAATGAATGATTGTATCAGGCTCAATTTAAATCTTCGCTGTGCAAGCCAGGTACTGTATTCATTAAAAGAATTTCCTTCCGAAAGCCCTGATGATGTTTACCGTGAATTGTTCCGGATGCCATGGGAGAGGGTTTTATCCAATAACGGTTATTTTTCTGTAACAAGTAATGTCGATCATCCCAGTATAAATAATTCATTATACGCCAATGTAAAAGTGAAGGACGCCATTGCAGACAGAATGCGTAGTAAAACAGGGGGAAGACCCGACTCGGGCTCATCCCTGGAAGCTGCAGTAATACACTTGTTCTGGAAGAATGAAACTGCTGAAGTTTTTATTGATACATCCGGGCAAACGCTTGCCAAGCATGGTTACAGAAAGATCCCGGGCAAAGCTCCTATGCTTGAGGCTTTGGCTGCAGCAACTATATTTGCCACAAAATGGAACAGGCAATCAACTTTTATTAATCCCATGTGTGGATCTTCAACCATTGCAATTGAAGCAACATTAATTGCTACCAATCGCCGGCCCGGGTTATTCCGGGATAATTATGGATTTATGCACATAAAAGGTTTTGACGATATTTTTTTTGAGAAAGAAAAAGCAGCACTGGGCGAAAAAATAATTGACCTGCCGGATTTAAAAATTATTGCAACAGATATAAGTGAAGATGCCATTAATATCTCCAAAATAAATGCCGGGGCTGCAGGGGTGGAAAATTACATTGAATTTATCCGGTGCAGCTTTGAGGATACGCCTATACCTGAAAATACTAACGGTATTGTTTTTTTAAATCCTGAATATGGTGATCGAATGGGAGAGGAAGCCGAATTGGAAAAAACGTATGCCGCTATTGGTGATTTTATGAAAAAAAAATGCAAAGGGTATACAGGGTATATTTTTACCGGCAATCTTACACTGGCAAAAAAGATTGGCCTGAAAGCTAAAAGGAAGATAGAATTTTATACCAGTAAGATAGACTGTCGTTTATTAGAGTATGAGTTGTATGCAGGAACGAGGCATAATTAAAATCCAATTTTTTTATTTCGGATGATAGCTACATCTTTACTAAAATTTTTAGTAATGAAAGATGAGCGGTATGCTAAAAATTCCATAAAGCAAAATACAGGGGGTATTGTAATGTATGTGGATATGAATAGTTTTTTTGCAAGTTGTGAGCAACAGCTTGATCCCGCATTAAGAGGAAAGCCTGTGGGAGTTTGTCCTTACGAAAGCACGAATGCTGCTGTGATCGCTGTTTCCCTGGAAGCCAAAGCAATGGGTATTACAACAGGAATGCGGCTTATTGAATGCCGGCAATTTTGTCCTGAATTAATTATAAAGCCAGCCCAGCCGGTTAAGTATCGTCTTTTTCATGTGGCAATCATTAATGTGCTTAAAAAATATTGCGATGATGTAATTCCCAAAAGCATTGACGAGGCAATTCTGAATTTTACCGAATATAAATTGATTTACAAAGATTTTATTTCCATAGCCTGTAATATAAAAAAGGATATTAAAGAGCATGCAGATTATCTAAAATGTTCTATAGGTATTGCGCCAAATGCCTTTCTGGCCAAGCTGGCAACTGATCTTCAAAAACCAGATGGCTTAGTTGAAATTACTGCGGATAATATAGATGAACATCTGAAGAAATTGAAGCTTACTGAACTGCCTGGGATTGCCGCGGCCAATGAAAAGCGATTAAAGAAAGTAGGCATTTATACCCCTCTGGAAATGCGATATGCTTCAATATCCTTGTTACGAAAAGCCTTTGGAGGCATTGTTGGTTATTACTGGCATTGCAGGTTACATTTTTATGAGGTTGACCTGTATATGAATCAAACCAAAAGTATGGGTGCCGGCAGAACTGTGGCTGCTAAACAAAGTGCCTCTATTCAAACCTTAGATGCACTTATCATTTCTCTTTGTACCAGGCTGGAAGAGCGTATGGTAAAGCAATCGGTTTTTTGCAGGCAGGCAATTTTTACAGTTGGATATAAAAACCGAAACCCATGGAAAACACTTTTCCATTTTGCTAATCCATTACAGGATGCTATTGAGCTTAGAAGTTATATAATGCAACGTATAAAAGAATATGAAACCGCCTGTCCGTCTTCGCTTATTCTTACTAAAGATGTGTTTAGTATAAATATAACAGTTCAGCATTTTATCAAAGATGAATTTATTCAATATCAATTATTTGATAATCGTGTCCGGCAGGATAAGCTGCGCAAAACAATGTACCTTATAAAAAATAAATATGGTAAAAACAGTGTTCGCAAAGCTTGTGAAACCATTGAGCCTGGTGTAATGATAGATGCTATCGGCTTTGGCTCGGTTAAAGAATTAAATGCAGATACAGGATTAAATAATTTTTTGCTTGAAGAAGAATAACTTAGCCTCTTACAATTTCAAAATGAGTAAAAAATGTTTCTGGTTGGAATGTAATAATTACATCTGTTACGTTTGCTTTTTCCGGACCTGTTTTACACCAGTTAATAAATTGCTGTAATTGTGCTTCATCGCCGGTAACAATAGCTTCCACATTACCATCTTTTGTATTTTTTATCCAGCCGGTAATTTTGAGTTTATCTGCAATTTTTTTAGCAGTCGCCCTGTAAAAAACACCCTGTACGTTACCTTTTATTAATAAATGAATGACAGGCATATTCTTTATTTTACAAAATCAAAAAGCGTTGCGGTAAAAATTCCTCTTTCACGTTTTTTGAAAATAGCTTTCCAGTTCCCAACGTATCTAATAAGTGATGGTATAAGATAATCACCGAATTTGGTTAGCTCTACCTGCATCTGTACATTAAAATCATATACTCCGGCATCATAGCTTAATGAATAATTTCTTGCAACAATTTCAAATGTTTTATCATTGAACCATGTTGTCATTTCATCTATAACCACATCACTTTTCCGGTTGCTTTTTGCTTTTATTTTAAATATATAGCAACTGGTTTTATTATACTCTTCCATATCAATGCTCATATCATATTTGTCAGCCATGTCTTTATCAAAAATGGCTGTCTTTCCACTGATGAAAGGAATTCCATTTATTTGCTTACCGGGATTAAAGAATAGCATTTTTAATTGCGCCTTATGTTTTTCCATTCCGCTTAAACCTGCTGTAGAATGTTCCCTTCCTTTTACAATATTATCTTCTCCGCATACGGTTCCTTTTGTAAAAAAAAGACCTGCATACATTTCTCCTGTGTAATAATTAAAATTTTTATCCCGATAGCTATTGGGATCATAAATATTGCCTGTAGTAACTTCTTCCAACACTTCCATAGATCTACAGTTATTACTTCTTAGCTGTCTTATCTTACTTCTTAATGAAGCTTTAATGTCGCCATCCTTATTTACCATTCTTATATCATTCAGAGCAGTAAAACCAATTATCCTTAGGGTGCGGAATGCCTTGTAAAAAGTGGTATCATTTCTTACCCTGTCAATAAAAGCAGGAACATTTATTTTATTATTAATAACTACCTCCGAAAGGGTGACAAGCCTTCCTTCAATATTTACAACGGTATCGTTTTTATTTTGAGCAAAAATAACAGCAGGGATAAAAAAAATTAAGGCTGCAATAGACTTACTGAACATACTATAAATTTAATCTATTAAAAATTTGCTGAAGACGAAAACAGGACCGTAAGACTACTATTTTGAAAAAACCATTTTATAATCAACACTTATTTTCCCTTTAGTAATATCCTCAAGCTTGCGTTTTAGTAATTTCCTTTTTAAAGGTATCAGAAGATCGATAAATAATTTACCCTCAATATGATCATACTCATGTAAAATAACCCTGGCTGTTATACCATTAAAGGTTTTTGAATGGGGTTCAAAATTTTCATCTACAAAGTCTATAGTAACTTCTTCTTTGCGGTAAATATCCTCTCTTATTTTGGGTATGCTCAAACATCCTTCATTGTATGGCCATTCTTTACCAGTAAGAGAAGATAGTTGTGCATTGATAAAGACGCCTTTATATCCGGGGTCATTTGGATATTCTTTTTTTTCTTCTTCATCAAGGCTTTCAATGATCTGTAAACTATCCATTACAAATAACCGGATACCTTGATTAATTTGAGGAGCAGCAAGCCCTACGCCTTTGCTATTATACATTGTTTCCCACATATCATCGATCAGTTTATCCAATTGCGGATATTCAGGCGAAATGTCTTTACAAACTTTTCTTAATACCGGTGAACCGTAAGCAACAATAGGAAGAATCATACCCTCTAACTCCCTAAAGGGAGAATTTTGATTGAATAAAAACCAAATTTATGAATAATAAAAGATTGTAAATAGAAAAGACCGGTCTATGAGCTGTGGGAAGCCCTTCCTTCGGAGCGGTTTTGGGAGATTAAATATTCCTGTAACATCATGGTTGCAGCAATTTTATCTACTGTTCTTTTATTTCTCCTGTCTTTTTTTTTCATTCCCATATCTATCATTGCCTGTTTAGCCATTTTAGAGGTAAAACGTTCATCAATTTTTGTGATCGGTATTTGCGGGAATTCCCTTTGTAATTCTTTAATAGTTTTTTTTACTAAAGGGCTTGCATGTGTATCAGTATCATCAAGATTTTTTGGTTCGCCAATTACCATCAATTCCACAGGTTCGCTCAAAAAATATTGTTTTAAGAATGGAATGAGTTCTTTTGAATCCACCGTAGTTAAGCCGGTGGCAATTATTTGCAAAGGATCAGTAACAGCAATACCGGTTCGTTTCCCGCCGTAGTCAATACAAAGTATTCTTGCCATACCCTAACCCCCTAAAGGAGGAATTTTGTTTTTAAGAATGAATAAATCTAACAGAACAAAGATTGCAAAAATTACAGAAGCAATCCCATTTGATGTCATGAATGCAACATTGATCCTGCTAAGATCATTGGGTTTTACAAGTGAATGTTGATAAATAAGCATTCCTCCGAAAACAACAACACCCATCAAATACAGCCAGCTAAAATGTCCATAAATTCCTGCTGTTATAACACAGACAAGGCTAAGGATGTGTAATGTTTCCGAAACTTTCAATGCCTTCCTCTTTCCTAAAGCGGCCGGTATGGAATACAACTTATTTTCTTTATCAAATTCTTCATCCTGCAATGCATAAATAATGTCGAAGCCACTTACCCAAAATAAAACTGCAAAGGAGAATAAAACGGGCAACAGATCAAACTTACCGGTTACAGCAAGATAAGCCCCGATAGGTGCAAGGCTTAATCCCAGTCCAAGTACGAGGTGACAAAGCGGAGTAAATCTTTTTGTATAACTATAAAATAAAATAACAAGTAAAGCTACTGGAGAAAGATAAAAACAAATTGAATTGATAAAGTAAGTACAAGTGATAAAGGCAAGGCAATTAAGAATAACAAAGATCATTGCATTCTTTTCTGAAATAATTCCCGAAGGAATTTCTCTAATTGCTGTACGTGGGTTTAACGCATCAAAGTTTTTATCCAGCCAGCGGTTAAAAGCCATAGCAGCACTTCTAGCAAAAACCATACATCCTATAACGAGCAAAAACAATTGCCACCATGGTTTAGTAGTTGCAAAAGAAGTGGTTTTTAAAGCCAGAAAAAAACCGATCAATGCAAAGGGCATAGCAAAAATGGTATGCGAAAATTTGATAAGAGAGAGGTAACTTCTAATTTTCGTGTTCGCCATTAACTAAATCTATTTAATCTTTTAATCCACCCAAATCATGGTTCAGATAATCCGGGTTCTGACTATTTCCCATAAAACAATTCCTGCTGCCACAGAAATATTTAAAGAATGCTTCATCCCAAACTGCGGTATTTCAATACAACCATCGCTTAAAGAAATTGTTTCGGATTCAACACCGCTTACTTCATTACCAAATATTAATGCAACTTTATTTGGATTTAGCTTTTCGAATTTTTCCAGGGAAATACTTTTGTCAACCTGCTCAATAGCAAAAATATTATAATCATTTTCTCTTAATTCTTTAACAGCATCATTTGCGCAAGAGAAGTATTTCCAATTTACGGTTTCTGTTGCACCGAGGGCAGTTTTATCAATTTCTTTCCGGGGAGGCCGTGCTGTATATCCGCAAATGTAAATAGCTTCAATTAAAAATGCATCGGCAGTTCGAAATACGCTGCCCACATTATGCATGCTGCGTATATTCTCTAAAACAATTATTACAGGAAATTTTTCTGAACGTTTAAATTCATCTAAGCTCTTCCTGGCCAGTTCATCCATGCTAAGTTTCTTCATTTACTATAAACTTGTAGTAAAAGTAATTCACAATGGCGGTAAACTTTCGAAGCAATATTGTAATGCCTTATTTTTGGAAGTTATAATATATGTCTAAGTTAACTGCCGATACTCCAATGATGCTTCAGCATAATACTATTAAGGCTAAATACCCTGATGCTATATTGTTGTTTCGTGTAGGTGACTTTTATGAAACCTTTGGGGCTGATGCTGTAACTGCTTCTAAAGTGTTAGGTATTACTCTCACCAGGCGAAATAATAATTCTCCCACTGCATCTGAGCTGGCAGGCTTCCCCCATCATGCACTTGATACATATTTACATAAACTTGTAAAGGCAGGATATAGGGTTGCCATTTGTGATCAGCTGGAAGATCCGAAGCTGGTTAAAGGAATTGTGAAACGTGGGGTAACTGAAATGATTACTCCCGGTGTTGCCACCAATGATAAACTGCTGGAGCATAACAAGAATAATTTTTTGTGTGGTATGCATTTTAATGAAGAGAAGTTAGGGTTGGCATTTTTAGATATTTCAACCGGAGAATTTTTTATTGCGGAAGGAGATAAGGAATACGCAGATAAATTATTGCAAAGTTTTCAACCGGCTGAAATTGTATTCCAACGAAACCAACAGAAGAATTTCAAAAGTTTTTTTGGCAGTAAATTTTATACCTACACTTTAGATGAATGGATATTTACTGAAGTATATGCTAACGAAAGTTTATTAAAACATTTTGGCACCCAAAGTTTAAAAGGTTTTGGTGTGGAAGATCTGCGTAATGGCATAGTAGCTGCTGGCGCTGTTCTTCATTATTTAAAAGACACAGAACATCCTAACCTGCAGCATATTACCGCCTTACAAAGAATAGATAAGACAGATCATTTATGGATGGACCGTTTTACTATCCGCAATCTTGAATTACTTGGTGGTGTGGAGGGAAATAATTCTTTATTGAAAGTGCTGGACAATACCGATTCTCCAATGGGCGCCAGGCTCCTTAAACGCTGGCTGTTGCTGCCCCTTACCAATATTAATAAAATTGAAGAACGTTTAATCCTGGTTGAATTTTTTATTAAATCAGTAGATATAAGAAACAGGATATCCCAGTCAATAAAGCAATCGGGTGATGTGGAAAGACTTGTTAGTAAAATTTCTTTAAAAAAAATAAACCCAAGAGAAGTTTTACAAATTGCAAAGGGATTACAGCAGGTGCAATTAATAAAGTTACTATGCGAAAATTCTAATAACGAATATTTAAAAAGATTGGGAGATTCCCTTAATCCCTGTCAATATATAGCTGATAAAATTTTCAAAGAGATCATCAATAATCCTCCTATTGCTACCTCAAAAGGAAATGTGATTGCAATGAATGTTGATGAAAACCTGGATGAGCTGAGAAATATAGCAACGCATGGTAAAACATACTTACTTCAACTGCAGAAAAAGGAAAGTGATGCAACAGGTATTTCTTCATTACGAATAGGATTCAATAATGTTTTTGGTTATTACCTTGAAGTCACAAACCTCCATAAAGAAAAAGTACCTGCTGAATGGATAAGAAAACAAACCCTGACAAATGCTGAAAGATATATTACGCCGGAACTAAAAGAGTATGAAGAAAAAATTACAGGTGCAGAAGAGAAAATTCTTCAGATAGAACATCAAATTTTTGAAAGGCTTTTAAATGAACTACAGGATTATATTGCTCCCATGCAAATAAATGGTCATGTAATGGCAGTACTGGATTGTCTTTGTTGCTTTGCAAATAATGCCTTACAATTCAATTATAAAAAGCCTGGATTGCATAAGGGGAATGAATTGCAATTAACAGAAAGCCGTCATCCCGTAATAGAAAGAAATTTGCCCCAAGGTGAAAGTTATATTCCAAATAATATTTCTTTAGATCCTTCCTCTTTGCAAATAATAATTTTAACCGGGCCAAATATGAGTGGTAAAAGCGCTATTCTCCGGCAAACAGCCTTGATAACTTTAATGGCACATATGGGAAGTTTTGTGCCTGCTAATGAAGCAAGAATTCCTTTAACTGATAAAATTTTTACCCGAGTGGGGGCAAATGATAATTTGAGTAGTGGTGAAAGCACTTTCATGGTAGAAATGAATGAAACCGCCAGCATTATTAATAATATAACAGCCAAAAGTTTGATACTGTTAGATGAGATAGGAAGAGGCACTTCAACTTATGACGGTATTTCCATTGCCTGGAGTATTGTGGAATTTTTGCATGCATCTCCTCATATGCCCAAAACTTTATTTGCTACGCATTACCATGAATTGAATGAGTTGGAAAATAAATTACCACGTGTAAAAAACTATCATGTAACCAATAAAGAGGTTGGCAATAAAATTCTTTTTTTAAGAAAACTTGCTCCGGGCGGAAGTACCCATAGCTTTGGAATTCATGTGGCAAAAATGGCAGGTATGCCACCTTCATTAATTCAACGGGCAAATGAAGTTTTAAAACAATTGGAAACCAAGCATGTTGATGACCCTTCTTACGAGCAGGGTGACAGCTTAAAGGCCAATATAAAAAAATTGTCTGCTCCAAAATTGCAGCTAAGTATCTTTGATGCACACTCACAGGCTTTCGATGAAATACGAAAAATATTAGAAGCCGTAGATATCAACCGCCTCACCCCGGTTGAAGCATTGCTTAAATTGCAGGAAATAAAAAATATGGTTAAGTAGATATGGAGAAAAAATTGTATTACAGCAATTATCTTGAGCTTACTAAAATTCTTGAAGCACAACATCCCGAGAGCTTTAGGCTTAATCAACCGGCACACGATGAAATGCTGTTCATCATTGTTCATCAGGTGTATGAGCTTTGGTTTAAACAAATTCTTTTTGAGCTGGAATTTGTTTGCAATGTTTTTAAAAAAGAAAAGATCGATGATAATTCTGAAGACCTGAATCTTATAAGGCATCGGCTGCATCGTGTGGTTCGCATTCTTGAATTGTTGAACCAACAGGTAGGATTAATGGATACAATGACACCTTTGGATTTTTTAGAGTTCAGAAATCTGCTTACTCCATCTTCTGGTTTTCAGAGTCTGCAATTCAGGCTGGTAGAGACGAAGCTGGGCTTATCGATGGATACCCGTTATCAAAAAGATTATTATAAACGAACAAATGAGGGCGGTTTTACAACAGAAGATTTTGAGAAAATAAATCAGACTGAAACAGAACAATCATTACTACAATTAATAAATAGCTGGCTTGAAAGAATGCCATTTTTTGAACATGAGTTCTGGAGAGATTATCATAAGCCGGCTGATGAAATGCATCCTTTCTGGAGCGATTACAGGAGAATTTATAAGAGCGGATTAACTGAGAGAGAAATTGCTAATATTAATTATTTTGATCTTCTTTTTTTTGAGAACAGGAATACATTAAGTGATGAACAGGTAGAATTAAATAAAACTTCATTATCACGGGAAGCAATGAGAGCTGCATTGTTTATCATGTTGTACAGGGACTTTCCTGTATTTCAAACATCTTACCAGGTGCTGGATAGCCTCGTTGAAATTGATCATCAAATGGCAGGGTGGAGGCATAAGCATTTAGTTATGGTACGCCGAATGATTGGGATGAGAACCGGAACAGGAGGCACTTCAGGCTCCGGATATCTTGAGGGTGCATTAACAAAGCACAATGTTTTCAGGGATATCGAAAGCCTTTCTACTTTCTTAATTGAAAGAAAGAAATTACCAGGTTTGCCAGAACAGTTAATAAAGAAGTTGAGCTATAATGTTGTTTAATTGATTGTATGGCCGGACAAGAAGGCATAAGTTTAAATAAATTTATTAGTGAAACGGGATTTTGCTCAAGGCGTGAAGCCGATAAGTTGATCGCAGCAGGAAGAGTTACAGTAAATGATAAATTCTCGCAATCAGGTAATCGTGTTAGTTATAGCGATACAATTAAAATTGATGGCAATCCATTAGAGCCGAAAGATAAACCCATTTATATTGCGTTCAATAAACCTGTGGGAGTTTCAAGTACAACAGACCGGAAAGACAAATTCAATATTATTGATTATATTAGTTATCCAAAAAGAATATTTCCCATTGGCAGGCTGGATAAGCCTTCAGAAGGATTAATCTTTTTAACTAATGACGGCGATATCGTAAATAAAATATTGCGTGCAGGAAATAATCATGAAAAAGAATATATAGTAACAGTTGATAAACCCATAACTCCTGATTTTATTAGACGAATGAGTAACGGGGTAAAAATTTTAGATACTATAACGCAAAAATGTTTTGTAAGGCAGGAGAGTAAATATGTTTTCAGAATAATATTAACACAGGGTTTAAACCGGCAGATAAGACGGATGTGTGAAGCATTGAATTATCATGTAACAAAGCTTATTCGTATCCGGATCATGAACATCACTTTATCAGGAATAGCACCGGGCAAATGGCGATACTTAACGCAGGTTGAAATTGATACAATTAATAAAATGGTTGAAGGGTCTATCAAAACAAAAGAAGCTTCAGTGTTAAAAAAGCAGGATGATAATTTATGACTCACCTTTAGCTTAAAGAAGGATACCCTATGAAATATATTAAATTAACTCCTTTAAAGTTTTCACCACATAATCTATTTCTTCTTCTGTATTGTGTTTACTAAAAGAGAATCTTACAGTTATCTTATCTGAATTATTAGTAACAGCCTTGATAACATGGCTGCCTGCATCTGCTCCTGAAGTACATGCACTTCCACCACTGGCACAAATATTATGTATATCAAGATTAAAAAGAAGCATTTCAGACTTTTCTGATTTTGGAAAACTTGCGCTTAAAACTGTGTATAAACATTTTTGGGATGGGTCACCATTAAAAACAACTGTAGGAATATTTTTTTTTAGATTATTCATCATATAATTTTTCAGACTTTTGATCTTTTCACTATCTGATTCATAATTTGATGTGGCGATTTCGAGTGCTTTTGCAAATCCAACTATGCCGTATAAGTTTTCAGTACCTGCCCTCATGTTTCGTTCCTGTCCGCCGCCATGTACAAATGGCTTTATTTTGATCTTTTCATTTACATATAAAATACCTACGCCTTTTGGCCCATGAAACTTATGTGCGGCTCCTGTAATAAAATCCACATGTGTATTTCTCAGGTCAAATGGGAAATGTCCTACAGTTTGTACAGTATCCGAATGAAAGATGGCATCATTCTTTTTACAAAGTTGCCCGACAGCATTAATATCCAACATATTTCCTATTTCATTATTCGCATGCATCAACGTAACCAAACATTTTTTTTTGCTTCCGGCTAATACTTTTTCCAAATCATCCAGGTCAATATGACCATCGGGTAAAAGCTTTACATAAGTTACTTCAGCTTCTCCTGATTTTTGTAGGTTTTGTACAGTATGTAATGTTGCATGATGTTCGATTGCAGAACTGATTATATGCCTGCATCCCAGATCTCTTACTGCTGCATTTATTGCAGTATTGCTGCTTTCCGTTCCGCCACTGGTAAAAAATATTTCTGCAGGATGTGCATTTAAAATTTTTGCAACTGATTTTCTTGCATTTTCAATTGCCATTCTTGTTTCCCGGCCATAAGAGTAAATAGAAGAAGGATTGCCAAATTTTTCGGTCAGATAAGGCATCATTGCATCCAACACCTGCGGATCAAGTGAGGTGGTGGCAGCGTTATCGAAATAAATTCTGTTCATACCTGGTCATTGGGCATTAGGGTCATTAAGTCACTGTGTTTTTTTTTGACTAATGACTATTGACTAATGACTGTTTTTACATCACCTCACTAATATCTTTCATCAGCTTGCGGGCAATATTCTGTGCTGTTGTTTCAAAATTACTTTCTGAATAAATTCTTATAATAGGTTCTGTATTGCTGGTTCGCAGGTGAACCCAATCGTTATTAAATTCTATCTTCAGCCCATCCTCTGTATTAATAGGATTGTTTTTATATTTTTCTTTTATCTTTTTAAAAATTTCCTTTACATCAACATTTTCATCTAAAGCAATTTTATTTTTAGAAATAAAATAATCAGGATAAGAACCTCTTAGCTGCTTTATTGTTTTTTTAGAATTAGCAAGGTGGGTAAGAAATAATCCTATTCCTATTAATGCATCCCTTCCGTAATGAAAATCCGGAACAATAATTCCTCCGTTGCCTTCCCCGCCTATCACCGCATTTACGGCTTTCATTTTATTTACAACGTTTACCTCTCCAACGGCAGAGGGAAAGTATTTGCCTCCGTGTTTTTCTGTAATATCCTTTAATGCTTTGGTAGAAGACATATTGCTAACGGTATTTCCACTTCTCTTGCTTAGCACATAATCTGATACAGCAACTAATGTGTATTCTTCTCCAAACATACTTCCATCTTCACAAACAAAACATACACGATCTACATCAGGATCAACAGCTATCCCCAGATGAGCTTCGTTTTTTTGTACAGCCGCACTTAATCCCGACAGGTGTTCCGGCAAAGGTTCAGGGTTATGGGCAAATTGGCCATTAACTTCTTCATTCAATGTAATAACCTCTTTTACTCCTAAAGCTTTTAATAATGCAGGAACAAAAATGGACCCCGAACTGTTAATGCCATCAACCACAATTCTAAACTTTGATCTTTTAATCGCTGCTGTATCAACCAATTCATAATTTATCACTGCATCAATATGTTTTTGCAGATAAGAATCATCCGTTTTGTAGGTGCCGGCTTTATCAACAGCAACAAAATCAAAATTTTCTTTTTCTGCTAATTCTAAAACAGCTAAACCCTCTTCAGCATTAATAAATTCGCCCTTGTTGTTTAAAAGTTTCAGGGCATTCCATTCTTTAGGATTATGGCTTGCCGTTATTATAATACCTCCGGCTGCATCTTCTGCACTTATTGCAAGTTCTACAGTAGGGGTGGTGCTTACACCAAGGTCAGTCACATCAAAACCCAGCGCAAGCAACGTACTTACTACAAGCCTGTTAACTAACTTTCCGCTAATACGTCCATCCCTGCCTATAATAATTTTTTTACCTGCCTGACCGGTAGGCAGGCTTGCAGTTTGTTGCGTCAGCCAACTCCCATAAGCCGCTGTAAATTTTACAATATCTAATGGTGAAAGGTTATCTCCCGGCTTACCGCCAATTGTTCCGCGGATGCCGGATATGCTTTTTATCAGTGCCAATTTCCTGGTGTTTTTTTAGCATGCAAATGTAACTTAAAAATGTCATTGGTCATTGGTCAATAGCCATTGACTATGAACTTTATATCTTCTTATTGATTAAATATATTGACATAATGACTATTGACTAATGATGTATTTTTGGATAATGTCGGTAACAACCTGGTTTAGAGATTGGTTCAATTCCCCCTATTACCATCAATTATATTTTAAAAGGGATGAAACAGAAGCTGCAGCTTTTATAAATAAGCTGATAGATCATCTTACACCCGGTAAACATGCTGAAATGCTTGACGTAGCCTGCGGAAGAGGAAGACATTCTGTACAACTGGCGGGTAAAGGATTTATAGTAACCGGCATCGATCTTTCGGAAGACAGTATCAGGGAAGCAAAAGAATTTGAATCAGATAATCTTGAATTTTTTGTGCATGATATGCGGCTTCCTTTCAGGGTAAATTACTTCAATTATGCATTTAATTTTTTTACAAGTTTCGGATATTTTAAAACAAGAAGGGAACATGATAATGCGATCCGCACCATAGCACAGTCTTTAAAGCCTAATGGAGTTTTTGTATTGGATTATTTAAATGTACACTATGCTGAAGATCATTTGGTGCATAAAAGTGAAAAGCAAATTGATGAGGTAAATTATTATATAACCAAGTGGTTTGATGAAACGCATTTTTATAAAAAAATAGTGGTGGAAGATGAAAATCTGGAAGAACCATTAGAGTATACAGAAAAAGTTGCTAAGTTCTCGTTAGGTGATTTTACCGAAATGTTAGCCTACCAGGGTTTGCAGATACAGGAAGTTTTTGGCAATTATTTGTTTAATGACTATGATGTAAAAAAATCTCCAAGAATGATTATGATAGCGAGGAAAGTAGTAAAGTGATAATCATAAATAAGTTTATTAAATTGGTATTATTCACCCTCAATATTACTTCTTATTATTTGCCAGCATCCACTTTGCAGTTTCGTAGATAGCAGAAGTTAATGTAGACAATGAACGCTTTACTGAATCTTTTTGAACAGGGGATAGATTTAATTGGTTTGATGTTACCGGTACCAATTCTTCTTTGGTTATCCTGAGATTTTTTATAAAATAATAATTATCTGTCATCACCCCGATATTTCCCTCATCATGATGAATAATAAATGCAGCATTATTTTTCTTTTTTGGATTGAGCAGGTCTCTCCCAAGTGTGGTATTCCTGTAGGGTTGGTGGATCATACCTGCAACAGTAGGTAATATGTCAATTTGAGAAACCACTTCACTTCTTTTTTGCGGAGATAGTAGTGAAGGTGCATAAAACAGCAGGGGTATATGTTCAACAGTCAGCTGGTTCACAGTCCACACAGGGGGATATATTTCCGCGGCATTACCGCCTACGCCATGATCGCCTGTAAAAATAAAAATTGTATTATCAAAGTAAGTTTCTGTTTTTGCTTTTTCAATGAATTTTTTAAAACAATAATCCGAATAACAAAAAGCCTGGAATTCCTGTAAAGATTCAAATCCGTATTTCATTAATGTATCAGGGTGTACTATTCTTTTTTCAAAATCCGCATCTTCTTCAGGAATGCTGAACGGACGGTGATTATCTGCTGTCTGAATAATTGCAAAAAAAGGTTTCTGTTGCTCTTTTAAAACTTCATTAGCCTCTAAAAAAAGATTTTTATCACTTATTCCCCAAACATTTAGCTGCGGCGATTTGTAAGAGCCATCCTGGTAAATACGAATGCCATTAATATTTTTCAGCAATCCTTCAAAATTATTAAACTCACTGCTCCCACCCAGGAAATAAAATTTATTGTACTCCTGAAAATTATTTATGATAACATGTTGTTTAAGCGCCTCAGGATTACGGCTGGAGAATTTAGATAATTGTACATCTGGTATGCCTGTAAGAATTGCAAATACACCACGAACGGTACCAAATGTAGCGCTGAAGCATCTTTCAAAAAAGATCCCGTTCTCACATAATACTTTAAAGTATGGTGTGGTATTTAAAGGATTACCTGCCATGCTGCTTTTATACATACTAAAGCTCTCACCAATAACTAAAACAATGTTAGGCCTGCTCTCCAAAGACCTGCTTCCGGGCTCTATTATTCTTTCGTAGCTGTTGGTAACTCTTGTTAGTGAGTCTAACTGTAAAAAATCAGCAATTACCGGATAATATCTTTTAGCTTTTGCAACATCAAATGAGGGTATCCTGAACTGAAGAGTTGTAAAAAAGTTTTGTAAAGGGTTTAATGCCACATACGATTTGAAGTTATTGTTGAATTCAAATGCATCTTTCCATCTTAGCGGTGTAAATGAAAATATGCCAAACACTGACCACACAAGAAAAATAATAGCTAAACCATGCCACCGTCTTTTATAAACTACATCTTCTGTATTTTTTTTTACCACATATACATGAGTTCGTTTAAATAATGTCTGGAGCATGATAACCGCTAAAACCAGTGCTAATAATATCCATACGATAGGATAACTCTCCCAAAGCATTTTAAAAGAAATTAAAAAGTCTTCTGCAAAATTTAATGCACTGGCATTTATTCGTGTATGGTTATAACTGAAATTTCCGAAATCTGCGCCAAAGAAAAATAATACTACTAATGTTGTAAAAGCCAGGTAATACGACCACCATCGTTTATTTTTTTCAGAATAAAAAGGAGAGAATTTTGGATGAACGGATAATAAGGCAATAGGTAAAAGAATTATGGCAATCCACTTTGCATCATACTGAAAACCGAGCCAAAATGAAGGGAGTATTGAAGTGATCGGGGTGTTTAATGGACGGAAAAGGGAAACAGTTGCTATCCTGAATAAAGTAAAAATTATAAAATAAATTACCCATAAACCCATTATCCATTGAATAGTAACCGGAACTGTTTTAGGGATATTTAATTTTTTTATCATGAGAAGAACTCAAAGATATTCCTTTTACTTTTTTTTGTTTTAAAGGCATCTTTTGCAGCCGATATTCAAAAATATTTATGCTAATTTATTGGAGAATAGCTTTAAAGCTAAAACGTGCAAATTAAGTTCTCTTCCAATAATTAAAATTATTTTTGTTTACAGAATGCAAATATGCACCATACTGTTATTTACCCTGCCGGAAAAAATAAAAGCACTGGATTATTACATATTTTCCAAAATAAATGGTAAATGGCATAATACATTTTTTGATACATTTTTTCCTTTTACCCGGGAAACTTTTTTTTGGCTTCCATTCTATTTTTTCCTTGTACTATTTGTAATTATCAATTTTAAAAGATTTGGCTGGCTATGGGTGTTGTTTTTAGTATTAAATGTAGTAGTTAGTGATCAGGTAAGCAGCACTTTAATAAAAGATAATTTTTTTCGGCTACGCCCTTGCCGCGATCCTGCAATAGCAGAGAGCGTAAGGTTTTTAGTAAAAAGTTGCGGTGCAAATTCGAGTTTTACATCGTCACATGCTGCTAATCATTTTGCTGCAGCTATGTTTATCTTTGCAACTCTCAGGCATAGAGTAAGTATAAAAAAATGGTGGGCATTAATTTTTTTATGGGCATTAATACCATGTTATGCACAGATATATGTAGGGGTTCATTTTCCGGTAGATATTTTAGGAGGGATTTTACTTGGAATAGTATTAGGATATTTAATGGGATATTTATTTAATAGAACAGTTTTAAAAAGGCAGACGTAATTAGAAAATATGGTTGAAATATTTATTTTATTAGGATTGATCATTTTGAACGGGGTATTTGCTATGGCAGAAATTGCAGTAGTATCTGCAAGAAAGGCCAGGCTGGAATCACAGGCAGCGAAGGGTGATCAAAAAGCAAAAGATGCCCTGAAACTTGCAAATCATCCGGATATTTTTTTATCAACTGTACAGGTGGGTATTACTCTTATCGGGATATTAACCGGTATTTTTTCCGGTGCAAAATTTCAGGCCCCACTTGCATCTGTAATAAATAAAATACCATGGCTTAGTGCATACAGTAATGGCATTGCCACAACCATCATTGTAATAATAATAACCTATGTTTCATTGGTTATAGGCGAGTTGGTACCAAAAAGGATAGGACTTTCCAGGCCGGAAAGTATTGCTAAAGCTATGGCAAAGCCAATGAGTGTATTAAGCAAAATTACATTTCCTTTTATCTGGCTTTTAACTAATTCAACACACATCATCGTAAAACTCTTTAACCTTAAAGTAAAAGATAATCAGGTAACTGAGGAAGAAATAAAGGCAATTATTTCAGAGGGAAGTGAACACGGTGCCATCGAAGAAGATGAAAAAGAAATAATTGAAAGAGTAATTCATCTGGGTGACAGGAATATTACATCTTTAATGACACATAGAACCGATATAGTTTGGTTTGATGTAAATGAAGATAAAACTTCTATAAATAATAAAATACGGGAATACCTGCATTCAGTTTATCCGCTTTGTGATGGAGATATTGATAACATAAATGGAGTAATTTATATAAAGGATATGTATTTAAATCCTGAAATTCCCCTTACAGATCTTTGTAAGAAAGCTTTATTTGTTCCTCAAAACAATACTGCTTACCAGGTGCTTGAAAAATTTAAGGCAACAAAAATTCACTACGCTTTTATTGTTGATGAATATGGAACTATGCATGGTATGATAACCATCAATGATATCCTGGAAGCAATTGTGGGCGAAATGCCGGAGGATGAAGACGACGACTATGCCATTGTTGAAAGAAAAGATGGAACTTACCTTATTGATGCACAAATTCAGTTTTATGATTTTTTAACCCGGTTCGGAAAAACTGATTGGATGAATGACGGTGAACAGGAATTTGATACGCTTGCCGGGTTTATTTTACATGAATTAAAGCACATCCCTCATACAGGCGAAACCTTTGAGTGGCGGGGCTTTGAATTTGAAATTATTGATATGGATGCGCAAAGAATAGATAAAGTACTGGTTAAAATTTCTGATGAAATAAGAGATGAAATGGAAGACTGAAACTACTAATGTTCAGGGTATTAAAAAAATCAGGCATAAAGCCTGATTTGAATATGTATTACAACTTTTTTTTATTAAGTACCTGGCGTAGTTGTGGTAGTAGCGGTAGTACTCGTTGTGCTATTAGTTACGTCAGGCGTATTGCCTGATTGTTTATCACTTTTGAATAAACGACTTAAAAATTCATCCGCTTCAGGAAAGTGCTCTTTTAAAGCATCTCCGCCCTTTGCTTTTAGTTCGGCGAAATAGTCTTTTGCTTTATCAACTGACTCTTCTGCCTGATCTTTTAAGTTGTGGGCTTTTTCCTTTAAGGTACTTATTAGCCTTTCTTTTTCTTCATCACTTAATTTTGAATATTTATAGGCACCAAAAGCCGCTGCAGCACCTAATAAAAAAGTTGCCATGTGTTTACTATTTACACTCATAAAATATGTTTTACAGAATTAATAAAATTGATCCCTCTAAAGTTAAGGTTTTATCTCAAAATCATTCATTATTTAAAAAATTATTAGCAACATTTTTAATATCTTAAAACCTGCGCAAACACCTTCATTCTTATTAACGCACTGTTTTTATAAGCCGACTTGTTATATTTGATGTAATGAAACATATGTTATTTTCAATTTTATTGTTATGGACATTCTCATTAGTAAAAGCTGCCAAAGTTGATACAATAGTTGTTTTTAGTAACAGTATGCAAAAACCAATTAAATGTGTTGTAATAAAACCTTCAGGCTATAAGAAAAAGACAGTAAGGTTTCCGACTGTTTATTTATTACACGGTTATGCAGGATGGCATGCTAACTGGATAATCAGAGTCCCGGAATTAAAAGATTATGCCGATGAATATGGATTACTAATTGTATGTCCTGATGGTAGTGCAAGCTGGTATTTTGATAGCCCGGTAGATAATAATATAAGGTATGAAACATATATTTCTAAGGAACTACCACATTATATAGACTCCGCTTACAGAACTATTGCCAATAGAGATCACCGGGCAATAACAGGGTTAAGTATGGGCGGCCATGGCGCCTTGTCTATCGCATGGAAACATTCTGAAATATTTGCAGCAGCAGGAAGTATGAGTGGTGTTGTTGATATGTCTGAGGTAAAAAACAAATATGGTATCAGCAATTTATTGGGAGATACCTTACATTTTAAAGATAACTGGCACAACTATTCGGTTCTTAATGTAGTGGAAAATAAACTTTCTGATTCGCTGGCTATTATTATTGACGATGGGATAGATGATATCTTTATTACCGGTAACAGGAAACTTCATCAAAAATTACTGGCACTTAAAATTCCACATGAATATATTGAAAGACCCGGCAAACATAACTGGGAATATTGGAAGTATGCAGTTCATTTTCAGCTCCTGTTCTTTAAAAAATATTTTCAAGGTCATAACCCTTGATTTATTATCAATTAAATTTTTATGACAAAAAAAATAATTTCTGTTTGCCTTTTATTCGCCATAGCGCATCTTACAAAAAGCCAGACTTATACAATTCAATCGCCTAACTCAATAGTGAAAGCTGAGTTTTTAGTGAATAAAAAAGGACAACCCGAGTACAGGGTTTATTTTAAGAATAAAGCAGTTATTGAATCATCTTCAATGGGGTTTGAATTAAAGGAAAATCCTTCATTAAAAGATATGCCGCCAATGAAGGATAATTTCTTAGTGAGCAGGGTTGATTCTTCTCTTGCAAATGATACATGGCAGCCTGTTTGGGGAGAAGTGAAAACAATAAGAAATAATTTCCGCCAATATATTTTTCATTTAATTGAAAAAGATAATCTGCAACGGCGGCTGAACATTATTTTTCGCGTATTTGATGATGGTGTGGGATTTCGGTATGAATTCCCTTCACAAAAGAACTTAAATGTTTTTGCCGTTGCCGATGAAACAACGCAATTCCATCTAACAGGCAATCACAAGACATTCTGGATACCGGGAGATTTTGATAGTAATGAATTTCAACCCTCAGTAACTAATCTCAGCGATGTGAATGCATCCGATGGAAAGGAAGTAAACGAGATCGCATTTAAAACCAGTATTGATAACAAAACAGTTCAAACGCCGTTAATGATGAAAACCAATAATGCGCTGTACATAAATATTCATGAAGCAGCTTTGGTTGATTATCCTGCAATGAATCTTTCACTCAATAAAAACAATTATGTTTTATCAAGTACGCTGGTACCTGATGCATATGGAATAAAAGCTTATTTAATTGCACCTGCAAAAACTCCGTGGCGAACAATTATTGTTAGTGATAAGGCAACTGATATTCTTGCCAGTAAAACGATCTTAAATTTAAATGAGCCATCAAAAATTAAAAATACAACATGGATAAAGCCAATGAAGTTTGTAGGTGTATGGTGGGAAATGCATGTAGGGAAGTCTACGTGGGATTATGCCGGCACCCAGGATGCAAGCAATGCACAAGATCTGCAACCTAGTGGCAGGCATGGCGCAACTACCGCTAATGTAAAACGCTACATAGACTTTGCTGCAAAAAATAAAATAGATGGCGTATTGGTAGAGGGATGGAATACAGGATGGGAAGATTGGTTTGGAAAATGGAAAGAAAATGTTTTTGATTTTATTACTCCTTACCCTGATTTTGATGTTAAGGAATTAAGCCGGTATGCCAGGTTGAAAAATGTAAAATTGATAATGCATCATGAAACCAGTGGCGCTGTTTCTTCTTATGAAAGACAGATGGATACTGCATATCGCTTCATGAAAAAGTTTGGGTATGATGCTGTTAAAACGGGTTATGTAGGAAGGATTATTCCACGTGGCGAACACCATGATGGACAATGGATGATCAATCATTATTTACGGGTTGCGGAAAAAACAGCATCTTATAATATAATGGTTGATATGCATGAACCGGTTAGGTCTACCGGCTTACACAGAACTTACCCTAACTGGCTGGCATCCGAAGCAGCAAGAGGAAATGAATTTAATGCATGGAGCAAAGGAAATAATCCTGATCATGAAACTATTCTTCCATTTACAAGGTTGATGGGCGGGCCTATGGATTATACGCCAGGTATTTTTCAAATTAAGATGGATAAATATGATCCAAAAAAAACTGAGCAGGTTCATACCACGCTTGCTAAACAGTTAGCGCTGTATATAACCATGTATAGTCCACTACAAATGGCTGCTGATCTGCCTGAAAATTATGAGAAGCACATGGATGCATTTCAATTTATAAAAGATGTTGCGGTAGACTGGGATGATACAAGAATAATTGAAGCGGAACCGGGGGATTATATTACGATAGCACGTAAGGCAAAGGGGAAGCAGGATTGGTTTATAGGTAGTATTACAGATGAGAATGCCAGGGATATAAATATCAATTTAGACTTTCTTGATAAAGGCAAAAAGTATATGGCAATAATTTATGCAGATGGCAAGGATGCTGATTGGAAAAATAATCCCATGTCATATATTATTTCAAAGCAAACAGTTGATAATACAAGCAGATTATCTGTAAAATTAGCTCCCGGAGGTGGTTGTGCAGTAAGCCTTAAACAGGTTAAATAATTAATCAATATCCTGTTTGGCCATCTCTTGTTTTTACTTTCTTTTTGCCACTATGCTTTTTTTCGTATTCAAGTACTTCTTTGGGTTTAACCTTTTTAATTTTATTATCAGCAACATCCACGTTGTTTTCTATTTCTCTTGGTAAAAATCCACGGTCATAAGTTTCACTTTTAATGAGCCTTCCTGTTGTTGGATCATAAATTTTCCATGCACCATGTTTTACACTGTATTGCTCAGCTTTCACAATTTTGTAATTGATTATTTCATTACTGCCCGTACCGTATATGGGGATGGTATCATAAGGTGCATCAGGATTATAAGCTCTCCAGCCTTCTTCCCGCATTAAATCTCCCATGTTTGTAAAATACTGTTGTAATCCATCTTTTCCACCGTATCTGTAATTTTCAATTGCAATTAAATCACCTGTAAGGCTGTATCGTCGCCATATTCCTTCTTTTTTGTCATTTTTAAAAATTCCTTCATCTTCAAACCCAGGTTCACCTCTAAGTTCTCCAACTTTTATTACCCACTTCCCCTGCCTGAAATTCTTTTTATCAATGGCATTTAAAGTATCCCGGTTAACAGATAACTCGTATGTTTTATATTGAGCACTGGAATTATTAAATAAGAAAAGTAATACAATAATAAAAGGTAACTGTTGTATTTTTAAAAAATTGTTTTTCATAATAAATTAAGATGATATACTATACCAAATTTACTATAATAAGAAGATTTTTTTTGTTGTCGGCACTAACCTTTGTAACAACTTTAACCTTTTTATTTTCCGCCGGGCAAATAGCCCCACCTCGGCGCAGGAGCGTTTGAGCGGCCTTGCAAAAAGAAACGCTTTAGAGGAAAGATCTGTTTTAAAAGAGATTAAATTTCGCAACATTGGGCCACGTATAATGAGTGGGAGGGTTGTAGATATTGAAGTGAACCCTGCTGACCCTACAGAGTTTTATGTTGCCTATGCCACCGGCGGTTTATGGCATACTACTAATAACGGGCAAAGCCTTATTCCGATTTTTGATAATGAAAATGTAATTGGCATAGGAGATTTTGCTGTTAACTGGCAAAATAAACAAATATGGATCGGTACCGGTGAATCCAATAGCAGCCGGTCTTCCTACTCCGGCATAGGCATTTATAAAACTGATAATAATGGTAAAAGCTGGCAGTATCTTGGTTTGCCCGAGAGTCACCATATAGGTAAAATCCTTCTGCACCCAAATGATAACAACGTTGCGTGGGTGGCAGTTGTTGGCCATTTATATTCCCCTAACAAAGAAAGAGGTATTTATAAAACACAAGATGGCGGAAAAACATGGAAACATTGTTTGTACGTTAATGAAAATTCAGGTGGTATTGATATGGATATTAATCCAAAAAATCCTGATGAATTATATGCCGCAACATGGCATAGGGAAAGAAGAGCATGGAATTTTGTTGAAGCCGGTACAGGCTCAGCAATTTATAAAAGTACAAATGGAGGAAATACATGGAAGCTTATAACCGGCAAAGAATCAGGTTTTCCGGGGGATAAGAATACGGGAAGAATAGGCGTTGCTGTTTTTGCTGCAAATCCCCAAATTATATATGCCACAGTGGATAATCAAAATGTACGTCCCGATACCGCTAAAAAAGATACACAAAATTATACACTAAGGGATTTTCAAAATATAACAAGGGAACAATTTTTACAACTTAACAGCAAAAAGTTAGACTCATTTTTAATAAAAAACTCATTTGAAGATAGATACAGGGATTCTTCAGTAAAAGAATTGGTAAGAACCGGAAAAATAAAGCCTACAGCTGTTTATGAATATTTGTTTGATGCCAATACTGCATTATTTGATACCCCTGTTATTGGGTGCGAAGTATATAAAAGTGTTGATGGGGGTGCTAGCTGGAAAAAAGTAAATCTGAAAGGATTGGAATTTTATAATACCTATGGATATTATTTCGGAAAAATTTCGGTATCGCCTGCAAATGAAAACAAAATTATTATCAGCGCAATTAATTTAATGCTAAGCGAGGATGGCGGTAAAACTTTTAAAGTTGTTGATAAACAAAATGTAACACATGCTGATTGGCATGGAGTATGGATAAACCCGAATAATGATGGGCATTGGGTGGCTGGTAATGATGGCGGCTGCAATGTTACATATGATAATGGCAAACATTGGTTTAAAGTAAACACGCCCTCTGTTGCCCAGTTCTATGCTATAGAGGTGGATGATGCAAAACCATACAATGTATATGGAGGCATGCAGGATAATGGGGTTTGGTTTGGGCCCTCTACAACAAAAGATACAGATCAATGGCAGTATGAAAGCCCGTACCCATGGAGATTTATAGGCGGTGGTGATGGTATGCAGGTACAGGTAGATACACGTGATAATAAAACTGTTTATTCGGGCTCGCAGTTTGGATTTTATAGCAAAAAAAATACTGATTCCATCAGGCAGTCAAAATCAATCTATGCCAGGAATGACCTGGGAGATCAACAACTGCGATATAACTGGCAAACGCCTATTTTATTGAGCCGGCATAACCAGGATATATTATATAAAGGTACTAACCGGTTTTACAGAAGTATGAATAAAGGCGAAAAAATACAGGCACTTAGCGGGGATTTAACCACAGGTAAAAAAGAAGGCGATGTACCCTATGGTACAATTACAACAATAAGTGAATCACCATTAAAATTTGGATTACTGTATGTTGGAACTGATGATGGGAATATCCAGTTAAGCCGTGATGGCGGGTATACATGGGTGATAAAAAATAAAAATTTACCAAAGGCATTATATGTGAGCAGGGTAGTAGCTTCTCAATTTGCAGAAGGAAGAGTATTTGCTACTTTGAACGCATATCGTAATGATAACTTTACTCCTTATTTATTTATAAGTGAAGATTATGGAACCACGTGGACAAGATTGGGAAATGATTTACCGGCTGAACCATTGAATGTTGTAAAAGAAGATCATAAAAATCAGGATGTTCTTTACCTTGGAAGTGATAACGGTTTGTATGCATCATTTAACAGGGGAAAAACTTTTATAACACTTGGTAACCTTCCAAGAGTGCCGGTGCATGATATTGTAATACAAAAAACGGCCAATGAAATAGTAGTTGGCACACATGGAAGGGGAATTTATATTGCATCCATGGATAATATTTATAAATCATTACAGCTCCCTTATAATAAAAAAATTATTAAAGAATAAAGCAGGCTATGTTATAATTTTAATAAAACGTAATCTCTCACCAAATATTTTGGATTTTTATCCATCCCTTTTATGGTTCTTCCTAAAGTAAAGATATGCTGCATAAACAGTATACCAGAGGCAAAGCTGGCGATGCAATTTGGTGCTTCTGCAATAGGGCTTGTAGGGCGTATGCCCAGTGGGCCGGGGCTTATTGATGATGAATTGATAAAAGCAATTGCTATTACTATTCCTCCCCCGGTTGCTACTTTTCTTTTAACAAGTGAAACTTCATCGCAACAAATAATACTACATCATAACAGAACGTTTACCAATACTATTCAATTGGTTGATGAGCTGCAGGAAAAGGAATATGCAATAATTAAGCAAGCTATACCCGCAGTAAAACTGGTTCAGGTAATACATGTGATGGATGAAAAGTCTGTTGAAGAAGCAATAAGAGTTTCAGCATATGTTGATGCACTTTTACTCGACAGTGGCAATCCTAAACTCAAAATAAAAGAACTGGGTGGAACCGGGCGGATACATGATTGGAAGATCAGCAGGAAAATAAAAGAAAGCATCTCTATTCCTGTTTTTCTTGCAGGTGGATTGAATGCAGGAAATGTTAAGCAAGCTATTGAAGTAGTATCTCCATATGGAGTGGATGTTTGCAGTGGCGTTAGAACCAATGACAAACTGGATGAAAATAAATTACAGGCATTTTTTAATGCAGTAAATAAATGTTGGGTTGCCTTACCTTCCGGTGTATAAATTTAATAACCATCAGTAAGAGTAAAAAACATGTTATGGGTTAAGAACAGAAAGTTTCCGTATCGTATAAATTATTATATGAATGGTTAATATAAATCATTCTGTTTTTCAAAATTATTTAATAGATTGCCTGCTGAATATTCATTGCTAAAAACTAATTCTACCTTATTGCAACTATTTACATTTTATTATTGCCTCATCTATTTAAAATTACCTGACTCTTAACTAAACTAATTGTAAACCCAAAATCTGCTTTATGGAAAAAAAATTTTATGCCCGTATATGTAAATACAAAGTATGATTTCCGGAACATACAATGCAGCTTCAGGAAATAAGGCTATAACATTTGCATCGGCTGCAAGCCAGACGGTAAAATCAGAATTTAGATTTACAGCAGCTACCCCGAATCCTTTGGGAGAATGGAATGTGACTATCAATGTATTTGGAGCTATTGATTCTACTTTAGGGTTAAGAAACGGATTGGCTCCTGTGCCAGCCTCTTCTGATCCCCGTATTGGTTTTTATATAAGCAGAACAGGGCCCACTACTTATCCTTTAAAAGGATTTGCTTTAAGCACAACTACGCCGTATCCCGTTTACCTGCCAGGTGAAATGAACTTAATCCTTGCAGAAAATTATGCCCGTCAAGGTTTATTTACACAAAGTAAAACAGCACTGGATGCTGTTCGCACAAAAACCACGGATATTTATGGAATAGGGGCTGCACAGCCATCCTACAATGGACCGCTAACAACTGCTGGTCTGCTACAGGATATTTATAAACAAAGAAGGCTGGAAATGTTTTTAAGCGGACAGGAATTGGAAGATAGCCGCCGATTTAATCGACCTGGACCTAATACGCCTAATGAAGAAAGAAATAGAAACTTTTATCCTTATCCCATTATTGAAAGAAATAATAATACCAGTACACCACCAGATCCTGCTATCTGATTCATACTAAAACGCCTCAGCAAAAATTGAGGCGTTTTTTTTAAATAAATAATGTTGGATTATAAAAGATAAAATCTATTTTAGTGTGTAACTTAGATTTTTATATGAAAAAGAAATTAACTAAAAAAGATGTTGTAGATATGCAACCAGTACTGATGCCGGGTATGCCAGGGATGATTGGGATGGAAGGATTAGCACCAAGTGTGATGTGGGTGCCTGTGAAAAAAAAGGTAGCGAGAAAGACAACTGCTAAAAAAACTACTTCCAAAACAATTACTAAAAAAAGCGGTTCTAATAAATCAACTTCTAAAACGCCCTCAAAAACCGGTAAAAAAAATTCTAAGAAAACGGGAAAATAAATTCCTGATTGTTGCGCCGATAATTTAAACGGATTTTTATTTCATTTTGAAACCTTCCAAAAACTTCGTGGTAAAGTTGCCGCTGATAAAATCTTCGTTTTTCATTAACTGCTGATGAAAAGGAATAGTGGTTTTTACTCCTTCTATAACATATTCACTTAAAGCCCGTGTCATGGTATTAATAGCCTCCTCCCGGGTTTGGGCTATAGCAATTAATTTGCCTATCATGCTATCATAGTATGGGGGTATAACATAACCTGAATATGCATGGCTATCTACTCTTACTCCATGCCCGCCAGGCTGATGAAGCACAGTGATCTTTCCCGGTGACGGACGAAAATCATTATATGGATCTTCAGCATTAATACGGCATTCAATCGCATGCATTTGCGGGTAATGATTTTTGCCTGATATGGTATCTCCCTGTGCAATTTTAATTTGCTCTTTTATAAGATCATAATTAATAACTTCCTCCGTAACGCAATGCTCTACCTGAATCCTGGTATTCATCTCCATGAAATAAAAATTCCGATGCTTATCAACTAAAAACTCCACAGTACCAACACTTTCATAGTTAATAGCTGCGGCTGCTTTAATCGCAGCCTGTCCCATTCTTTCCCGTAGCTCCGGCGTCATAAAAGGGGAAGGCGATTCTTCTACCAGTTTTTGATGACGACGTTGAATAGAGCAATCTCTTTCACTAAGATGGCAAACGGTACCAAACTGATCACCGGCAATCTGTATTTCTATATGGCGGGGCTCCTCCACAAATTTTTCCATGTAAATGCCATCATTTTTGAATGATGCGGCAGCTTCTACTTTTGCATTGTCAAAAGCTTTTTCAATTTCACTTTCTTCCCAAACTACCCTCATTCCTTTTCCACCACCACCAGCAGTTGCTTTTAATATTACCGGGTAGCCCACTTCTTTTGCCAGGTTTTTTGCTTCCTCCACACTTGATAATAAATCTTTTCCTCCCGGAACCACAGGTACGCCGGCTTTTATCATCGTTTCCTTTGCTGTTATTTTATCACCCATTGAATTTATCATCTCAGGTGTTGGTCCGATAAATTTGATCTGATGATCACTGCATATCTGTGCAAATTTGGCGTTCTCTGCTAAAAAACCATAACCCGGATGAATCGCATCTGCATTGGTGATTTCTGCAGCCGCCATAATGTGAGGAATATTCAGGTAACTATCAACGCCGGCAGGCTTGCCAATACAAACGGCTTCATCGGCAAATTTAACGTGGAGACTATCTTTATCAGCAGTGGAATAAACCGCAACGGTTCTAATTCCCATTTCCTTGCAGGTGCGTATAACTCTTAAAGCAATTTCACCTCTGTTGGCTATTAAAATCTTTTTGAACATAAATTAGTTATCATTGAGTCATTAGGGTCATTGAGTCATTAAGGTCATCGCTTTTCATAAATGACTAATGACTATTGACCAATGACTATTTAAGAAGGCTCGACCAAAAATAATGGCTGATCAAATTCTACAGGCGAAGCATCTTCCACCAGCACTTTTACAATTTTACCCGTTACTTCGCTTTCAATTTCATTAAATAATTTCATTGCTTCAATTATACAAACCACAGTACCGGGAGTAACCTCATCTCCAACGCTTATAAAAATTGGTTTGCCCGGGCCTGCCTGACGGTAGAACGTACCAATCATCGGACTTTTTATAGTAACAAGATTATCAGCTTTAGGAATAGATTCTTCTTTTGGTTTTTCAGTTTTTGTAGCTGCAGACGGCAGTAGTTGTTGGGGTGCCTGCTGAAATTGCGGAGCCACAAAGTTTTGTGTGGCTTCCCGTTTTTGCTTGATGGTTATCTTAAAATCCTTTTCCTCAATACTTATCTCTCCAATATTGGTTTTAGTAATTAGTTTTACTAATTCCTGTATTTTTTTTATATCCATCAGAATTAATTGCGTTAAAAATAAATGGGAAGCTAAGATAGGGAATCCTTAATCAAATTATCAAATTTGAAAACAATAAAAAATAAAGAAAATGGCTGATTTTTTGGTAAAACGGGTAGAAAATGTAAAATTATTGGCTAAATATTGCAAAAAGTCAAAGAAAAATATGACCTGTTTTTTTGAAATTATTCCTTTACCCGTTCTACGTATTCGCCTGTTTTTGTGTGTACTCTTATTAATTCGCCCTCATTTACAAACAAGGGGACATTTACTACAGCCCCGGTTTCTACTGTTGCGGGTTTTAAGGTTCGGGTAGCAGTATCGCCTCTAACCCCTGGCTCGCTATAAGTAACCCTCATCACAATTTTATCCGGAAGCTCAACTCCCATAGGTAAATCGGTTTCAGTGTTTATCAAAACAGAAACTTCCTGGCCATCTTTTAAAAATTGAGGAGCATCTACTAAATTCTGCGGTACTGATACCTGTTCATAGTTTTCGGTATCCATAAATGTATAGCCGGAATCATCTTTATATAAAAATTGATAAGGTTTTTTTTCCACTCTCACAGGATAAATAGTTTCTCCGCTGTTCCAGGTTAGTTCAATTGTGCGGTTATTATCAACACCTTTTAATTTAGCCCAAACTTTTGCTGCGGCACGTGCCGTTTTATTTTGTCCAAATTCAATAACAGAGTATAAGCTGCCATCTACTTTGATAATAAGTCCTGTTCGCATATCTGCTGTTGTAGCCATAAGAATATTTTGAGGAGAAAAAGTAAGGTTTAGCTGTTAAGAATTTATGTAAACCAAAACAATCAACTACCTGCTTTTATCGGCGCCTTTTCTGATACTACTTTTCCTTTGTAATACAATTTGCCTTCGCTCACATGTGCACGGTGTCGAACATGCGTTTCATTAGTTGTTTTATCAACACTTAAAGTAGGGGCATCCGCCTTATAATGCGTTCTTCTCTTTGCGCTTCTTTGCTGACTATGTCGGCGTTTGGGATTTGGCATAACCTGAATTTATTATATTAATTTAATTTATGTTTTTTCTAAATTTTTCCAACCCTTGGGATAATGGATTACTCCCTTTATTCACGTCTTCCATTTTTTTAAGCATTTCTAAAACTTCTTTATTGCATTGCGGCCCTTCGATCTCATCTTCTTTACAGCTTCTTTGCAATGGTATGCTTAAAGTTACAAATTCGTATATCCAGTCTGCAACATGAAGATGACTTTCAGTTCTTGAGATGTAATAAATGTCAGGGTCTTCTTCTGTATCATTCATCTCATCAGGATTTTCAACCAGCTTTACAACCATGTTGAATTCATCCCATAATTCCATACCCAGGTTATTTCCGCAACGGTCACAAATTACTTCAACATTACCACCCACTTCAAATTTCAACATCAGGAAAGAAGTGTTCTTCTCCATCGTTAATTTTATCCTGGCATGGCAGTTTTTAAAATCTGTTTGCTTATACTCCTGAAAGAACTTATCGTCTACCTCATAATGGTATTCATGCAAGCCGGGCTTTAATCCCACAAACGAAATATCATATTCACGCCGGTTTCCCATTACACACATTTTAAGGCGGGCAAAGGTATGTATTTAAGGTGAGAAATGATGCCGAAATTGAAGTTTGTTATAGTAGCCATTATCTTTATGCTCCTTATGAAGATAAGAAACAAGAGATTAAATCATAGGTGGATTTGGTTAGTGGCATTAGCCCTTGTAATTATAATTATTAAAGTGTTTTCTGCTAATTCTCAATGGGTGGAAGCACTATATGCAACCGATATTTATCCTGCTTTCTCTTCTTTTTTAAGGATCATTGTAGGGTGGCTGCCATTTAGTGTTGGAGATATATTGTATTTATTGGTAATTGTATGGGTTATATGGAAACTATGGCGGTTCTCAGCAAAGTTATTCAGAAGAAAGCTTGGCAGGAAATGGTTTGCAAATACCGGTTATAAGCTGGTAATAATCGGGATGCTTGTCTATATTATTTTCAATATTTTTTGGGGAATAAATTATAATCGTAAGCTGATATCGTTGCAATTGAATTTGAACCTTAATAAAACAACAACTGCAGACCTTAAAATCATTGAAAGGCTATTAGTAATTAAAGTGAATGAAAGTAAACAGGCATTAGTAAATCAACATGCTTATTATCCCACCAATAAAGAATTATTTAAAAGAGCTGCGGAATGTTACCGGCAGGCTGAAAAGTTGTATCCTTTTCTATCCTACAAACACCGGTCAGTAAAGAGATCGATGTTTGGTTTATGGGGAAACTATTTAGGATTTACTGGCTATTATAACCCTTTTACCGGAGAAGCTCAGATGAACACACGTGTTCCTAAATTTATTTTACCCTATGTTACCACTCATGAAATTGCACACCAACTGGGATATGCAAAGGAAGAAGAAGCCAATTTTGCGGGATATCTTGCTGCCACATCATCCACGGATACATTGTTTCATTATTCTGCTTACCTGGACCTTTTTGTATATGCCAACCGGCAATTATTTTTTCGGGATTCAGTTGCGGCAAAAGATTTTGCAAAACAGTTATTACCGGAAGTAAAAGCAGATATTATAGAGTGGAGAGAATTTTTACGAAAACATAAAAACCCTTTGGAACCTGTTGTACGATGGGCTTACGGAAACTATTTAAGAGCCAATCAGCAACCTAAAGGAATTACAAGCTATGATGAAGTTATTGCCGACCTTATTGCTTTTTATAAGAAGTATGGAAGGATATAGAAGTGGGTTGTGAATAGTGAATGGTCAATCGTGAAACGGCAAACGTGAAATGGTGACTGTTTATTGAATTAAAACTTATTCTTCCACATCATACTTTCTACGGGCCTGTCGGGCTGCCCGCTATATTTAGCGTCTTTCTTTGAATTATATTTTATTTCAACTTCGCCCTCAACAGGAAAATAAATCAATTGACCTATGGGCATTCCCTTATAAATTCGTACGGGTATTTTGCAGGAGATTTCCAACGTCCAGTTACCGCAAAAACCCACATCACCTTTCCCGGCTGTGGCATGAATGTCAATTCCAAGACGGCCTGTAGAAGATTTACCTTCCAGGAACGGGACATGAACATGTGTTTCAGTATATTCTTCAGTAACTCCTAAATATAATTCGCCGGGTTGTAAAACATAGCCTTCTTCCGGAATTTCGAAATGGTTGATCTCATTATGTTTTTTAGCATCTAAAGTTTTGTCTTTATAAGTAGCCAAATGCTTGCTTAAATGCACATCATAACTATTGCTGCCTAAAAATTCACGGTTATATGGCTGAATTTTTATAGTTTCCTTTTCTATTTCTTCAAGAATACGGAGGTCAGAGAGGATCATTCAGGATAATTATTGAGTAATAATGAACAGCAATGGTAATTTAAAAATGTAATTATGCCTGTAATTTATGAGCATGTAAATGATTTTGCAAAAATAGCTATTTGGCATATAGCTGAAGAAAAAAATTATTTTCTTGAGAAAGTTCCTCTCCAAAGAGAAATTACAAATCCTCATAAACAATTACAGCACCTTGCCGGAAGGTATTTACTGCAGCAGCTCTATCCTGATTTTCCTTATCATTTTATAGAGATTGCTGATACCAGAAAACCATTTTTACCTGATGAAGAATATCATTTTTCTATTTCTCATTGCGGTGATTATGCCGCAGTGATAGTTAGTAAAGATCACCGGGTGGGGATTGATGTTGAACTCGTAACACCAAAAGTGGAAAAAGTTAAGCGTAAATTTTTAAGCAACGAAGAGCTTTCTAACATTCAACATTCAACATTCAACATTCAACATTTAACACTGCTCTGGTGTTGTAAAGAAGCTGTATTTAAATGGTATGGAAACGGGGGAGTTGATTTTAAAGATCATATTCATTTACAGCTATCCTCTTTAAATTTCGATAATGGAATAATTAGTTGTGAGTTTGTGAAAGAAGAAAAAATTTCTTTAGAAGTTCAGTATAAGTTTTTTGACGGGTTGTGTTTAGCGTGGGTAATTAGTTAAAATTATTTTTCAGTTAGTATTTCATTATCATCTTCAATAATTTGATTAATATTTTCAATTAGTTCCGGAACAACAGGTTTTGGCAATTCCTGAACATCTCTTAACTGTCTTTCAATCGCTCTTGATCTCACACCAGCCATATCAATATCTTTGCTTGCCTGGTCCAATTTCTTTTTTGTAGCAACAAGTACTTCGCCAAATAATCCAAATTCTTTTTTTACCCCGGACAATAAATTCCAAACTTCACTGGATCTTTTCTGAATAGCAAGTGTTCGGAATCCCATTTGTAAACTACTTAAGAATGCAGCTAATGTTGTGGGTCCCAGGATAACAATATTACAATCTCTTTTAATTGATTCAAATAATCCGGGAGTTCTTAAAACCTCAGCATATAAACTTTCAAAGGGTAAAAATAAAATTGCGAAATCCGTTGTATTAGGCGGGTCTATATACTTACCACATATGTCCTGTGCACATTTTTTAATGCCCCTGACAAAACTTTTTCTTGCTTCTTCAATCTGTTCAGAGGTTCCATGTTCATAGGCATCCGCAAGCATTTCAAAATCTTCTTTAGGGAATTTAGAATCCACCGGCAGCCATAAGATATCTTCTTTGTTATCACCGGAAGGTAATTTTACCGCAAATTCTACAGATGCGTTTGAACCTATTTTGGTTCTTTGGTTTTTTGCATATTGATCAGGAGTAAGAATTTGCTCCAACAAATTGGCCAATTGGTATTCACCCATTACTCCCCTGGTTTTTACATTGCTCAGCACTTTTTTAAGATCACCAACACCGGTAGCAAGTTGTTGCATATCCCCTAACCCTTTGTGTACAGACTCTAATCTATCGCTTACCTGCTTAAAAGATTCTCCAAGGCGTTTTTCAAGCGTTGTTTGTAATTTCTCATCAACTGTTGCACGCATTTCATCCAGCTTTACTTCATTTCCTTTTTGCATATCAGAAATCTTTTTTTCCAAAACATCCCTCATAATATTCAGGTTGGTACGAAGTTCATCCCTGTTAGCTTGTGCACTGTTTAAACTTCCTTCATTTAATTGTATGAGTTTAGTCTCCATTGAAGATGTGAGCAATGCTATTTTATCCTCAAAGGATTTGGTTAGCTCATTTAAATTTTTAGAAAAATTTTCAAGCTGATTTTTTTGAACATCGCCAATTGTTTTCATGGAGGTTGACATTAAATCTCCAAATGCCTTTAAAGAATTTGACAATTCTTCCCGTGATGATTTTATTTCCTGTAAAGTTTCTTTCCTGTTATTAACAATTTCATCTTTTACAGTAGATTCAATTCTGCTTACGTCCTTGTTTATTGAATCAAGTTTATAACTTAAGTCTAATATTTGCCTGGCATTTGTTGAGGAGGTAGCCTTATATGAAAAAAAGATTGAGCAAATAGATAACAGGATAATTGCAATCAACAATATAAGTTCAATGCTCATAGGGTTTTTTTACAAAGTTTACATAATCTTACTTCTACTCAATAAACCTCTTTTGATAATTAAAAGGTTTGTGCCCAAGACTGGATTCGAACCAGCACGCCGTTTCCAGCGCTACCACCTCAAGGTAGTGCGTCTACCAATTTCGCCACCTGGGCAATATCTTTAAAAATTATTTTCCGATTCCCGAGTTTGC
>MWVW01000009.1_pt1 | contig 50714 bp, 56 predicted proteins | sample 1047191 | NCBI WGS metagenome assembly MWVW01 (sample SAMN06349985, study PRJNA376086) | soil metagenome | isolation source: MtG22-5 sample Antarctic (ecotone) | place: Antarctica
GCATAAGCCCGTACATAATAAGTAACACCTGCGGTAAGCCCGTTTACAGAACTGCTAAAAACACCGGTGCCGGTGCCATCTGCGGTTTTGCTATTCGCAGTGGTAGGGTTTGCTGCAGTACTCCAGCAAACGCCACGGGCAGTTACCGCATCGCCGCCGTCAGCCGTAATATTACCACCACTTTGTGCAGTAGTACCTGTTATGGAAGTTACTGCCGTGGTAGTTAAGGTGGGTAAGCCAGGTGCAGGAGGTGCAGGGTTATCTACTTTTTTACAGCCGCTGAAAACGATAATTGAAATAAGAAGGAGGATTGAGAAAAATGATTTCTTTTTCATGATTTTATTTTTTAGTTCTATTTTTTGTAAACTGTTTATTCATGGTCGTAATCATTCTTTTCAGAATTATTTTATAGCCTCACATTTTACCTCATAATCCGTACGAGCATCTAAATTATAGGAACCCGTAGCCTGGTAACCAATTTTAAATGAATAATATTGCCCGTATGGAAGCAGGTACCAGTATTTGAGTTGCAGGTTTCCGGAATAAAAATATTTTGATTATTTGCATATTAAATTTGCATTTTACCAACGGTGGTTCTGAATGTATTTACGGCGCTTCATTTACTGTTGCTTGGTTTACCTTTCCATTTGATTTCGTATATTGAGAGAAAGCATTTCTTATAAGTATCAAATACCTGATCAGTATTCAACAACATCTTTTTAATTCGGCAGAAATCATTATTCTTTGCAAGTATCTTCTTATATCAGGTTTTCCATTCTTACGACTACTTTTTGGCTTTTTGCCAAACCAGCAATAGCGCAGTATGATGAAAAAAACTTTATACGCTATTCTGTTGAAAATGGCTTGAGCAATAATTATATTACCTGTATTCAGCAGGATGACTGGGGTTATATATGGGTAGGCACTGATGAAGGACTGAACCGATTCGATGGAAGCTCTTTCTCTAATTTTTTTCAGGGGTCTAAGTCCCTGCCATTGTCTTCAAGTATTGTCCGTAACATTAAAAGGCTTGGCCCTCACGAATTGGGTATCATTACTAGTGGCGAGTTTCAAACATTCAATACCCGGAATTTGTCACTGCGTAAATATTTTGTTCCGGATAGTACCCCATTTGCAAAGCATCTAAACCTGGCCTTTGATGCTGTGAAGTTGCCTGATGGGAAATATGCAGTAACTACAAAAACTGGTTTTCATGTTTTTGATAAAGATGGTACTGTAAAACTTCAGCACGATGAATACACGATGGAAGACGTAGGAAAAAAGAGATTGCACTATGGGCGCAATATAGTGCGGCTGAACAACAAAGAGTACCTCATTTTTGTGGAGGAGAATGGACTTGCTTACTACAACCAGGCTGAGAACCGGTTCCACCGAATTAGCAGCGACGACAAAGCACCACATATTTTTTATCCCTTATCGCCTAACAAAACCAGGGGGCATGTGCTTGACTATAAAATAGCGGAACATGAATTTTTATTTTTTGATTTTCATAGCAACATGGTATACTACAATCACCTTACGAAAAAGACAGTTGCTACGTACATTCCGCATGTTAACACTACACTCTATTGGGCAAGTAAATTTCTTATGGTAAACGATACTACAATACTTGTAAACGGTGCAGTAAATGGGTTTTACAAATTTCATATAAACCGGCATTCAGGTGAAATAAAATGGAATGGAATTATTTACCTGCCGAACCAAAAAGTTAATTGTCTTTTCCTGGATAAAGCTGAAAAATTATGGATAGGCACTTCAAAAGGTTTGCTTAAACAAAAACCTGGTGCGCAGGCTTTGCAATCATATTCTCTGGTCCCCTCTACCGGAATAGGTGGTAGGTACAGTGCTGTTTACCGGGTTAAAAATAAAATCTATATCGGCCGTTTTTTATGGACCGGCGGTCTTGTGATAGCAGATGCTAACACATTAAAAGCTGAAAAGGAAATAAAGTTCTTCAACGATAATAATATGTGGAATGAGGTACTGTCTATACAGATGTACCATCCGGATACTTTATGGATCGCAACTACTGCAGGATTTTTATGGTTTGATATAAAAACACACCGCTATGGAAAACTGGAATTGCATCATGATCAACGGGTAAATGATTTAATGACTTTATACCCTGAGAACAAAGATGGCTATGCATGGATGTGCGGTATTTGAATGGCATTGTGGCACGTTATCATGTAGCCTCACGTACATTTACTTTTTTCACTAAGTTCACCACCCCAAAACTTCCGTTTAGCCAGGTTAAAAGCATCACATATGATTCCTACGGTGATGTTTGGATAGGAGGGCATTCCCTTGCAAGATGGAGTAGCCGTAATGAGAATTTTGATACGCTTATCTCGGTGTACGGAGGTGTAAATAAATATAATGATGATATAGTTGCATTGACGGCGGATGAGAATGGCTCCCTCTGGTTGCACAACGCTGAAAACGGCTTGCTGGAGTATAGGATACAGGAAAAGCAATTCAATTCTTATGCCCGGCATAACGGAATGCCCTATGAAGTGCTGGAAAGCGTGAGTCCTGTGCTGAATGATATCTTATGGATCTCCAGTTCCAGTAATTTGATAAGATTTGACACAAGAACAAAAAAAATATTTGTTTATGATCATAACGATGGCTTTCCTGACGAAGCTCCTAAATACAGGAAGATGTATTATGATGCCATTGGCGGAAGAATGTATTTACTGTTTAATGAAAGCATACTTAGGTTTGACCCCTCACTACAATTAAAGTCACCCGTCGCTGACAATATTCTTCTTACCGAACTTAGAACGAATAACAACAGATCAATTTATTATCCTGCTGATGATCATTCATTCCTGTACAACCAAAATAATCATTCTCTTTACTTCACTATAATTGATTACGAGAATAACGACTACAAATTTGATTATCGCATTAACGAGACTGAGAAATGGGCAGGCCTTGATAAACAGCGCAGCTTAAATCTTACAAGCTTATCACCTGGCACATATAAAGTGCACCTACGTGCAACTGGCAGATCAGGTGATGAAAAGTTAAAAACTTTCTCTTTCATAATAAAGCCTCCTTTCTGGAACACCGTTTGGTTTTATGTCATCGCGGGCATTTTACTTCTCAGTGTTATTTACCTGTTTTACCGGGCACGGATCAAAACTATTCGCGAAAGAGCCAATGTTGATAAGCTATTAGCACAGACAGAGCTTAAAGCACTGCATGCGCAGATGAATCCTCATTTCATATCTAACAGCCTTAACAGTATCAGGGAAATGATACTGAATGATGAAAACAAGCAAGCGTCGCATTTTCTTACAAAGTTTGCGCACCTGATTCGCATTACGCTAGATCAGTCTTCGCAGAGTTTTATTTCATTACGTAATACTATAGATTATCTGAACAGGTACATAGAAATGGAGCAGATCCGTAATGATCAATTTGTATCTAATATTTATGTTGATAAAGAACTAAACGAAGATGAAATCCTTCTGCCTCCTATGCTCATTCAACCTTTTATAGAAAATTCAATCTGGCATGGGTTAGATGGAGAGGATAAATCTATTACAGTGGCTATACATTTCAAAAAACAAGATGATAAACTTGTATGTATTATTGATGACAATGGCATTGGCATTAAACAATCTCTTGAGATGAAAAAGATGGTGAACGGCAATCACAGTTCAGTAGCAGTATTCAATATAAAACAGCGGATCAATTTATTGAATGAAAAATATGACTTGCGCAGTTCAGTTACAATAGAAGATAAAATGTCATGTACAGCCTTTCCCGAAAAAGGCACAAGAGTTATTTTAAATTTACCACTTCAATTGAACCATCTTGCCGATAATTAAAACCATACTTGTTGATGATGAACCAAGGGGATTAAAATCCCTGCAAAAGCTACTTCAGTTTCACTGTCCTGCAGTGGAAGTTATCAGTTGCTGCAGCAGTGCAACTGAGGCTAAGAACGAGATCTTTGAGTTGCATCCCGATCTGGTTTTTCTGGACATTGCAATGCCAGGAAAAACAGGATTGGACATGTTGGCCGAATTGCCGGAAGTTAATTTTGAAGTCATTTTTGTGACTGCGTATTCGGATTATATGACGCAGGCATTTCATTTTAGCGCTGTTGATTATCTTCTAAAGCCTGTAGATGAAGACTTACTAATACAGGCGGTGAGTCGGGTTGAAAAAAAGCTAGACAGAAATGAAAACGATTACGTAACGACAAAGAAAGACCAGCTGGAAACATTTCTATATAACATGCAGCATGCTTCTGTAAATCAAAAAAAACTTTGTATTCCTTCCATTACAGGATTTGAAGTGATTGAAATTGCGGATATAATTTACTGTGAAGCAAGCGCTAACTACACAAATTTTTATTTTACCAACCGGTCGCCAATCTGTGCTTCAAAACAAATTCACGAATATGAGCAACTCTTATCCGATTGCAATTTTATCCGAACACATAAGTCCTTCCTGGTAAATCTGCAGCACATAAAGGAATATGTTCGAGGTGAAGGCGGAAGCCTGATTTTATCCAATGGTAGTGAAGTAGAGGTATCCCGCAGAAAAAAAGACTGGCTGATGACCAAAATGAAATCATTTTACAAGTTTTAGGTGTTAATATTTATCATTAAAATACCATCTTTAACTGGCTAGCCAAAAGGACTGGAGCAACTGCAATCAAATCTTTTGAAGCTGCAGTAGCAGCAGAAGACACCTTAAGGCGAATACCTGCTAGGTATAGAAACTAACTATAATGAGCCTGGACAAAAACATCTGAAAAATTATGGATGGTATCAATACCGGTTACATGTAGCAGCAAAAAATATTTATAATGCCGGCGGAAAGAAAGTTCTTGTAAAACTATGGAAGGCGCTGCGTTCAACATCAGCAAAAATGGATGACAAACAATTCGCTTCCTTTTTAAAAAGAAAAGTACATCCCTCTGTTGCAAATGTATTGCTGAAATGGTAACATCAAAACAAAGCCAATAATAATTTATACGTAAGCCATATAATGCCGATAATTATTACAAACAAAATTATTAAAACCGGGATGATCACTTTCCATGCACTGCCCTTATGCCGGCCTTCCTGGTAATGCTCCTGCATTAGCCGCATATTGCGGATATTGGCTTTAAATGCTATATCAAAAATATCACCCAACAATGGTATCATCCCCACTATGGCATCAATTAAAATATTCAATACCATTCTTGCCAATAAAAATCCACTTGCACCATTATTAGCCATTATCCAAACCATATAACCGGAAACTGCAAAAGTGGAAAGGTCGCCAACGCCGGGTATTAAGCCTATTAATGAATCAAGGCCAAAACGAATATTAGTGCCCGGTATTTTAAACTGGGCATCCATTAGCTTTGCCAGCTTTTCAATACTTATCATTCCGCGTTGCGAGGCAACTTGCTCCATTACACTGCCTTATTTTGAATATATGTAGTTACTTCAGCAATCGGTAAAAAGTTTCTTTCTTTTAAAAGATAGCCATTCCCTTTTTCACAAAAATGAACTTTTAAATTTTCAACGCTGATAGGATTGCCCACCGGTATATCAGCAATATTATTATGACGGATATCATACCCGTCTATAATAATAACAAGCCCGCTGCCAATAGCTTCCATTTTATTTCCATCTGTAATAAGCATACCCGTATCTTCTCCCAGGCCTATACCCAAACATTGAGGATTTGATGCAACCGCCTGTACAAGCCTGCCAAATCTTCCTCTTTTTTCAAAATGGCTGTCAAATATCACATCATCCATAAAGCCAAGGCCTGTTGTAATTTTTACCTCTCCTTTTAAATGTGCACGTGTTGCATTGCCTTCATAAATCATAGTATTGCTCATGGCCATAGCGCCTGCAGAGGTGCCTGCCACCACAAAATTTTCTTCATCATGGTACCTGTCCAACGCAATTTGTAAAAGCTCAGTACCTCCAAATGTTGCAGATAAACGCAATTGATTTCCGCCGCTGAACATCACGGCATCACAGGCATGCATACGTTCAATAAATTCACTGTTCATTGCATCTGCCCGGTTTCGGATAGGCATAACTCCTATATTAGTACACCCTATTTTTCCAAAAGCATTAAGATAATTTTCACCTACTTCATAAGGTATCATGGAAGCTGTAGTAATTACTTCCATTCTTTTATCAGGGCCACCTGTCTCTTCTACAATTCTGCGAAGTATGCCTAACTCAAAAAAGTTAAGATTGTTACGGATAATCTCGCCCTTTTCAAGATCTACGCCTTTATCTTCTGCGCCACCTATCGCAAAAAGTTTTCCCAGAGGATGCTGCATTAATTTAATTTTCGTGAAACAGCATTATCTTTTCCTTTCTAAATAATTAATCCTGGTATGCCGTTTAAAAAAAATTGCTACACAAATGTAACTCAATTGAATAAAAACTTATTGTAATACTCTGTGTATTTTTTATGATAGCTATTTTTGCTATCTTGAAATTTATCCCAAATTATTTAAGTCAATACATTCTATTTATGAGGATAATTGAAATAAAAGTTTTAAGAGGGCCAAATTATTGGAGTGTAAGAAGGCCAAAGCTCATACAGATGAAATTAGATCTGGAAGAAATGGAGCAAAGACCTTCTGATACACTTCCCGGATTCAAAGAAAAGCTTGAAAAACTTTTACCAGGCCTGTATGAACACAGGTGCAGTGAAGGCGTAGCAGGGGGCTTTCTTTCCCGGGTATCAGAAGGCACATGGATGGGGCATATTATTGAACATGTAGCACTGGAACTGCAAACTCTTGCCGGAATGGACATGGGATTCGGACGCACACGAACTACCGGAAAAGAAGGCGAATATTTTGTGATATTCGATTATATGGAAGAAGAGGCAGGAGTATATGCAGCAAGAGCAGCATATAATTTAGTAACATCATTAATTGATAATACAGGTTATAATCTTGAAGAAGATATTCAAAGATTAAGAGAAATAAGAGAAAATACACGGCTCGGTCCATCAACAGGAAGCATTGTTGAAGAAGCTGAAAAAAGGGGTATTCCATATATACGCCTGAATAAGCATAGCCTGGTACAGCTTGGCTATGGGATACATCAAAAAAGAATCCGTGCAACAATTGCAGGTACTACATCCTCCATTGGTGTTGACATTGCCGGAGATAAAGAAGAAACAAAAAATTTACTAAGTGCTGCTGAAATTCCGGTGCCAAAAGGACGGCTGATTTATAGTGAAGAAACTGCACAGGATGCATTGGAAGTGGTTGGTTTTCCTTTTGTACTAAAACCTTTGAATGGCAACCATGGCAAAGGTGCCACTACAAATATTACTACGCTGGAGCAGGCAGAAAAAGCATTGGAAGTTGCACGAAAATATGGACGCTACGTTATCTGTGAACAATTTATATCCGGCTTTGATTTCCGTATACTTGTTATCAATTATAAATTTATTTGTGCTGCACTACGTACCCCTGCTGCGGTTACAGGTGACGGGAAACATTCCATTCAATGGCTGATAGAGGAAACAAATAAAGATCCACGCAGAGGTTATGGTCATGAAAAAGTATTAACTCAAATTAAGATCGATCATTTTACTGTGAGAATGCTGGAGGATAAAGGTTATACTTTGGAAAGTATACCGCCAAAGGGCGAATTGGTATTATTAAAACCGACAGCAAATCTTTCAACCGGAGGTACTTCCGCGGATGTTACGGATGAAGTGCACCCGGTAAATATATTTATGGCAGAACGAATTGCAAAGATCATTGGATTAGATATTTGCGGAATTGATATCATAGCTTCTGATCTTAAAAAACCTCTCATGGAAAATGGCGGAGCAGTGCTGGAAGTAAATGCTGCCCCTGGTTTCAGAATGCATATAGAGCCATCAGAAGGTATTGGGAGAAATGTGTCAGAGCCTGTTGTTGATATGCTTTATCCTAAAGGCATTAATGGAAGAATTCCAATAATAGCTATTACAGGAACCAATGGTAAAACAACTTCGAGCCGCCTTATTGCACATATTGTAAAAACTGCTGGATATAAAGTAGGTTTTACCACATCAGATGGAGTATATATTCAAAATCAAATGCTAATGAAGGGTGATTGTACCGGCCCACGAAGTGCAGAATTTGTATTGAAAGATCCTACTGTTGATTTTGCTGTACTGGAATCTGCAAGAGGAGGTATATTAAAGAATGGCCTGGCATTTTCTAACTGCGATGTTGCCATAGTTACCAATATTACTGCTGATCATATTGGCTTAGGAGGAATTCATACATTAGAGCAAATGGCAAAAGTAAAAGCTGTACTTCCTGAAACAGTTTTTCCTCATGGATATGCAATTTTAAATGCAGAAGACGATCTTGTTTATGAGATGAGGGAAGGTTTAAAATGTAACATAGCGCTCTTTAGCATGGATGAAAATAATAAACGAATAAAGAGACATTGCAGTAAAGGAGGCCTTGCAGCCGTTTTTGAACATGGATACGTAACAATATTGAAAGGAACATGGAAGATAAGGATTGAAAAAGTTACAGAGATACCGCTTACATTTGGAGGAAAGGCCATTCATAATATAATGAATGTTTTACCTTCTATACTTGCGTGCTATATTTTTAGAAATATTAAAGTAGAAGATATACGCCTTGCCTTGCATAGCTTCATTCCTTCCTCATCACAAACACCTGGAAGACTGAATCTGTTTGATTTTAAAAACTTTAAATTTTTGGTAGACTTTGCACACAATCCTGCCGGGCTTAATTTATTATGCGACTTTGTAAATCAATTGGGCGGCACACCTAAAGTTGGAATTATTAGTGGTACAGGCGACAGGCGGGATGATGACATAAGGGAGATTGGAAGAATATCTGCAAAAAATTTTGATGAGATAGTTATACGGCAGGATAGAAATTTACGGGGAAGAACCGCTGATGAAATAATAAATCTTTTGGTGGAAGGCATCAACCAGGGTAAACCAAAGGATATACCAATTACGATTATTCATGATGAGAAAGAGGCAATATTATATGCCTATAAAAATGTTACACCCGGGGCAATTATAACCATAATGTGTGATGTTATTCCTGATACTATCAACTTCATAAAAAAATTAAGAGAAGATGAAGACAGGATTGTGGAGTCGTGAGTTGTGAGTTTGTGAGTCGGGGGTTCTCCTGACTACTGACTACTTCCCTACTAACAACTCACTAAAACTCCTTATTTTTGCAAATCATTTTTGTCCCATAGTATAAAGGTAGTACGACAGATTTTGATTCTGTTTGTCGAGGTTCGAATCCTCGTGGGACAACACCTTCAATTTTAGTCGCTTTCCTGATATTCTCAAGATATTTCAGCGTCGTACTTCTTACCTAACAGGCATAAGTATTGCTTTTAAAAAATCTGATTTTTATTATAGTACAAAAAAGTAAAAATGAGCAATACAACCGGAAAATATATAATTATAATTGGAGCCATAGTAATTGTAGTGGGAGTGATAATTTATTTTTTTCACGATAAATTAAACTGGATAGGAAAACTACCGGGTGATATAAGAGTTGAAAAAGAGAATTTTAAATTTTACTTTCCTATAACCACTATGCTATTATTAAGTTTAGCAGTAACCCTGATACTTAATCTTATAAGAAAATTGCTGTAGAAATATCAAAGAAAATCTTAATATCTTGCAAACAACCACCACAGATATGCCCATAAATAAAAGACCGCTCACCAAAAGAATGATCCAAAAATTAAAGGATTGTCATGATAAAATAACTAAAAGCAACGGAGCACACCTATGTTTACAAGAGGATTTAAAAGGCTCACTGGCCGGATTGTATAAAAGAGGCTTTGTGGATACCAAATTTCAGGATATAAACGGGAAAAAATTACTTTGCTTAATTATTACGGATGCAGGTGAAACATATTTAAAAAGCCTGGATAAAAAATAGTTTTATTTTGGTACCTCCTCCATAATTTTTACTGTAGACCATTAGTCATTTGTATTTTAATAACGGCTGCAATAGTAGGTGCAATTATATGTCATATAGGTTTCTCTCTTGGTTCTTCCGGTTTTATATGCATCCAAACCGATACTGAAGGAATATGGGAGTCATAGGGATTACTTATTTTTGAGCCAGTTTTAATATTAAATTATTGTTATGATCGATGTGTTTGAAAAATTAGACGGCGGGCCTCTTGGGCAACATGTAGAAAGAGCTCACGGATATTTTGCTTTCCCAAAGCTGGAAGGTGAATTAGGAAGCCGAATGTTTTTTAGGGGCAAAGAAAAAATAGTATGGAGTCTTAATAATTATTTAGGGTTAGTAAACCATCCTGAAACAAGAAAAGTAGATACTGAAGCTGCAGCAAAATGGGGTATGGGTCATCCTATGGGAGCCAGGATGATGAGTGGAAACAGCGAACAACATGAAGAGCTGGAAAAAATAATAGCTGAATTTGTAAAGCGTGAAGATGCGATGCTGTTGAATTTTGGCTACCAGGGCATAATGAGTTGTATTGATGCATTGGTTAACAGGCGTGATGTAATTGTTTATGATGGTGAAAGCCATGCATGTATTGTAGATGGTGTACGCTTACATGTTGGGTACAGCTATGCATATAAACATAATAATATTAATGATTGTGAAAAACAATTGGTACGTGCGGCAAAAATGGCTGAAAAAAATGGCGGTGGAATTTTAGTAATTACCGAAGGTGTGTTTGGCATGAGTGGAAACCAGGGAAAATTAAAAGAACTGGTAGCGCTTAAACAAAAACACAATTTCCGATTGTTGATTGATGATGCTCATGGATTTGGTTCCATGGGGCCAACAGGTGCAGGAGCAGATGAAGAACAGGGTTGCCAGGATGGAGTTGACCTTTACTTCAGCACTTTTGTAAAAAGCATGGGAAGTATAGGGGCTTTTATTGCGGGACAAAAAAAAGTGATGACATATCTGCGATACAATGTTCGCTCACAAATTTTTGCCAAGAGTCTGCCCATGCTGATTGTAGAAGGAATGATAAAAAGAATGGAGATGTTGAAAACAATGCCGGAACTCAGAGAGAAATTATGGCATAATGTAAACAAGCTCCAAAAAGGACTGAAAGAAAAAGGATTTGATATCGGAACCACCAATACCCCCGTAACACCTGTTATTATGAAAGGCGATCTGCCGCAAGCCACCGGAATGTTAATGGATCTGCGGGAGAACTATAATATTTTTTGTTCAGTAGTTGTGTTCCCTGTAATACCAAAAGGCCAGATAATATTCAGGCTTATCCCTACTGCAGCTCATACAGATGAGGACACTGATTTAACTTTGAAGGCGTTCGAGGAAACAAAAAAGAAATTAGACGAAGGGGCTTACAATGCAGAAGAAATTCCTGATATGGCTGATGCAGGTAAAGGTATGGTGGGAGAAATGTAGCCCAGTCTGACCGTCCCGGTCTGACTGTAAACAGAAAATTTTTATTAAATTGGGGTATGACAACTACATTCAGGTTAAATGAAAAAGAGTTTTCGGAAGAAATAGTAAAAGCCATCAGGGCGGCTTTTAAAAAATAAAGAAATTGAAATTACTATTGCCGATTGTATGGATGAAACTGAATACCTTTTATCTACAGAAGCCAATAAAAAACATCTTCAAAAATCAATGGATGATATTGATTCTGGCAGAGGAATTACACTTACTTTAAATGAGCTGCAGGTAAAGTACGGTAAATGAAATGCATCACATTAAGCCCTGATGCATTATCCCATCTTGAAATTGGAAAAAGCACGACCAAAAACTATTACTGAAAATAATTGGGCTGATAACAGAAATTTCTGTTACACCTTTTACAGGTACAGGTAAACCAGAGCCGCTTAAATATAACTTTAAAGGCAAATGGAGCAGAAGAATTACACAGGAACATAGATTGGTTTATGAAGTTACTGATACAACTATAAGTATTCTTTCCTGTAAATTTCATTATATATAATATTTTTATTCTACCATTTCCAGATTTCTTCAAACAACATCAAACCAAACTTTTTTATTATCATTCCAATTACCGTTATAGTTGATGGTTAACTCCTCTTCTTTATCAATTACCCTTATTGTTTTTACCTGAATGGTTTCATCTTCAAAGTTCATAAAGTACTCGCAATTGCTTATATAGCTATGGTTGTACATAGGCAAATAACCAAGGGCCATACAGCATTTATCTTTTTGCAATCCCCATTCAAAAATATAATCGTGCAATAAAGTTTTATCAAGATAAATTCTATCAGCTTTATCCATCACAATTACAGGGGAGTCTTCAATAATTGTATCTGAAGGAATAGTTTTATTTGTAAATACACCTCTCCCCTTCTGCCCTGTTCCTTTTAAATATAAATATCGCTTTATCAATTCATTAAGCCAATAACTAAAGCAAAATAAAGTAATTTTGGCTCCTTCTTAAATTATTAAGAACATTAATTCCAAATGTCAGCAGAAGTTGAACAAATATCCATGCAAACCCAGTTTGAAGATGTGCTTGCCACCAATGATGACCATCAGATTCAGCAATTTCTGGATGCGCAGAATATAACTGATGTTGCTGATCTTATTTATGAAAATGAAGAACATGAAGCTTTCATAATTTCTCATCTTTCCATTCACAGGGCTGCAAGTCTCTTTAAAATATTAGAGCATCCTACTCAGGAAAATATCATAAAGGCATTGCCACCTTCTAAAACCGCAGAACTTTTAAATGAATTGCCACCAGATGACAGAACTTCTTTTTTGGAGGATCTACCAAATGAAGTAGTGAGAGAACTGCTTAAAACTTTAAATCCCGAGGAAAGAAGGATTACACTTTCACTTCTTGGATATCCTGAAAACAGCGTTGGGCGGCTAATGACGCCTGATTATATTTATGTTCATGAAAATAATACGGTACAGGAAGTATTGAATATAATACGCAGGGTGGGAAAGAATAGCGAAACGATTGATGTGATCTATGTAATAAATGATAAAGGAGAATTGCTCGATGATATAAGGATCAGGGAATTTATTTTATCAGATGCGCAAACAAAGGTTTCTGATTTAATGGATGAGAGAGTTATTTCCTTAAATGTAAATGATGATCAGGAGGTGGCATACGAAGTTTTTAAAATGAATAATCGTGTAGCATTGCCTGTAACAAGCGAAACAAAAAAACTACTCGGTATTGTTACCATCGATGACGTTTTGTGGGTAGCAAGTGAAGAGTTCACTGAGGATATACAAAGAATAGGCGGTACAGAAGCATTAGAACAGCCATATCTTGAAATGCCGCTCTTTCAGCTATATAAGAAAAGGATTATTTGGCTGTTTATTTTATTTATTGGTGGATTAATGACCATTTCAGCTATGCACTTTTTTGAAGATATGATTGCAAAAGTCACTATGCTGGCATCATTTATACCTATAATAATTGCCAGCGGCGGTAATACAGGTTCCCAGGCTGCTACTTTGATTATACAGGCAATGGCACTTGGTGAGATTACGCTGAAAGATTGGTGGCGGATTATCAGAAGAGAAATAATTTCTGGCTTACTGTTAGGGACTACATTGGCCCTGTTAGGAATAGCGATAATTTTCATTTGGCATCTCTTTTCTGATGTTTTTGGTGAATATTATTTAAGTATTGCTTTTACCATAGGGTTATCTATAATGGGTGTTGTTCTTTGGGGAACATTAATTGGTTCTATGCTTCCCCTTATTTTAAAAAGATTAGGTGCTGACCCTGCAGCGTCCTCAACACCTTTTGTAGCAACACTGGTTGATGTAACAGGATTAATTATTTATTTTTCAGTTGCCGTTATTGTACTTTCAGGAAAGCTTCTTTAACAGAAAATTGAATTTCGGAAGTTGTTATTTTTTGCTTCATCCTTAATAATTTTTTTAAATATGTGTGGAATTGTAGGATATATCGGACCAAGAGAAGCTTACCCGATAATAATTACCGGGCTTAAAAGGCAGGAATACCGTGGGTATGACAGTACAGGTGTGGCTTTAATTAATCATCATCTGCAGGTTTATAAAAAGAAAGGCAAAGTTGCAGAACTGGAAGAATCGCTGATAGGCAAAGCCGTAAGTGCACACATAGGTATAGGGCATACCCGTTGGGCCACACATGGCGAACCCAGTGACCGTAATGCACATCCGCATACAAGCGCCAGTGGCAAATTAGCAATGATACATAACGGCATAATTGAAAATTATGGACAATTAAAACAGGAGCTGCTTAATAAAGGTTATAAATTTTCAAGTGAAACTGATACAGAAGTATTGCTGAATTTTATTGAAGAGATAAAAAAAAATAATAAGTGCTCTTTAGAAGAAGCTATAAGGATTGCATTAAAAAGAGTAGCAGGCGCTTATGTTATTTTATTGCTGGATGCCGATAACCCTGATACAATTATTGCCGCCAGAAAAGGAAGTCCATTGGTTATAGGCATTGGGAAGGGTGAACATTTTCTTGGTTCAGATGCTACGCCCATGCTGGAATACACTAAAGAAGTTGTTTATGTAAATGATTATGAAGTAGCCATTGTAAAAGCGGATGAATTAATTCTTAAGAACCTGGGTAATGAAAGGCAAACCCCTTACATTACTAAACTTGACATGGAATTAGCAGCAATTGAAAAAGGAGGTTATGAGCATTTTATGTTGAAAGAAATCTTTGAACAGCCACACACAATTTATGATTGCCTGCGTGGAAGGTTAGATGCAAAAGAAGGTACGATTACAATGAAAGGGGTTCAGGATAATATTGAACAACTTACAAATGCCAGCAGAATAATTATTGTTGCCTGTGGAACCAGCTGGCATGCAGGTTTAATTGCTGAATATGTAATAGAGGAATTATGCAGAATACCTGTAGAGGTTGAATATGCTTCTGAATTCCGCTATCGCAATCCCATTGTTAATAAAGGTGATGTAATAATCGCCATTTCTCAAAGTGGGGAAACTGCTGATACATTAGTTGCTATAGAAAAAGCAAAGGAAAGTGGTGCAATAATTTTTGGAATTGTAAATGTTGTAGGCTCTTCAATAGCCCGAATATCGCATGCAGGGGCTTATACACATGCAGGCCCTGAGATTGGAGTTGCTTCTACAAAAGCTTTTACTGCCCAGCTTGTTGTATTAATTATGATGGCATTAAAAATCGCAAAAGAAAAAGATACCATCAGTGAGGAATATTATTCCAAATTACTTTTTGAACTGGAAGATGTTCCTGAAAAAGTTGCTTCCCTTCTTAAAAATGCAGATGAATTAAAAATTATTGCCAAAAAATATAAGAATTCAAATGATGCTTTGTTCCTTGGAAGAGGATATAACTTCCCGGTGGCATTGGAAGGGGCGCTAAAGCTGAAAGAAATTTCCTATATACATGCTGAAGGTTATCCTGCAGCTGAAATGAAACACGGGCCTATTGCTCTTGTTGATGATAAGTTGCCGGTAGTGTTTGTTGCAACCAAAGATGCATATCATGCAAAAATTGTTAGTAACATCCAGGAGATAAAAGCACGAAAGGGAAAAGTGATAGCAGTTATCTCAGAAGGCGATGAAATTATTCCTTCTATGGCAGATGACGTATTTGTTGTTCCACTTGCTGATGAAATTATAGCTCCTATAATTAGTGTAATTCCCTTACAGCTTCTCTCCTATTATATGGGTGTGGCAAAAGGTTGTGATGTTGATAAACCAAGGAATCTTGCAAAATCAGTAACGGTGGAATAACTCCTACTCACTAATGGAGAATAAGAAAATAAAAATTTATCTTACAATAATTAAAACTTTATAGCCCCCTCAGGGGTTGGTGTATGAATATCATTACAAAACATCCGGTAAATAATTTAGGTTATGGTTTTATTAATGCAAAATATCTGCCCAAAGGCAAGAATGAATATCATCTGCGAAATATTCAAAATAAGAATGGCATCAGCTACCGCAATCTTACGAGTACTGAAAGAGAAATATTAATAAGAAATGGCAACAACTCTGATGATTGGGATAAGATATTAGTATCAGAAGCGTTTGATCCCGGGCTGGTAAAAAATTGTAAATTCTTCGGGCTAATAAGAATCGGAAAATTAGAACCTTTTTACCTGGAGTTTCATAACCTGAGAATGCCCGTGGGGTTATACAACAGCACCATAATCAGCTGCGATTTTGGTGATAATGTTTGTATTGATAATGCATCCTATTTAAGTCATTATATTATTGGCAATGAAGTAATGATTGCGAATGTAAATGAACTGGCCACTACGGATTACGCAAAGTTTGGGAATGGAATATTAAAAGAGGGAGAAATTGAGGAGGTAAGAGTGTGGATGGAATTATGTAATGAAAATGGTGGACGAAAAGTACTTCCATTCAATGGCATGCTTCCTGGCGATGCTTACTTGTGGAGTAAATCCATAGATGATGAAGGGCTACAAAAGAAATTTATCCAGCTAACTGAAAAGGAATTTGACAAACAGAGAGGCTATTATGGAACTGTGGGTGACAGAACCGTAATAAAAAATTGTAAAATTATTAAAGATGTTCGCATAGGCTCAGATGCGTATTTAAAAGGAGCGAATAAATTAAAGAATTTAACCATTAACAGCGATGAGGATCGTACCTCGCAAATAGGTGAAGGCTGTGAATTAGTGAATGGTATTGTTGGTTATGGTTGTCGCATTTTTTATGGCGTAAAAGCTGTTCGTTTTGTAATGGCATCACATTCCCAGCTAAAATATGGTGCCCGGCTCATTAATTCTTATCTGGGAAATAATTCGACTATCTCCTGCTGCGAAGTTTTGAATTCCCTTATTTTTCCTGCACATGAGCAGCATCATAACAATTCATTTTTATGTGCCTCTCTTGTAATGGGGCAGAGTAATATAGCTGCAGGAGCTACCATTGGAAGTAATCATAACAGCCGGAGTGCAGATGGTGAAATTGTTGCGGGTCGTGGCTTTTGGCCAGGTTTGTGTGTTAGCTTAAAACATAATTCAAAATTTGCATCATTTACAATTTTATCCAAGGCAGATTTTCCTGCTGAACTCAACATTTCAATTCCCTTTAGTTTGGTTAGTAATGATGCTGCTAATGATATGCTTGTAATAATGCCGGGTTATTGGTTTATGTATAATATGTATGCATTGTCCCGCAATACATGGAAGTATACGGACAGGGATCAAAGAACAGAAAAAATACAGGCAATAGAATATGATTACCTGGCGCCGGATACAATAAATGAAATATTTGATGCCATTAAATTTCTTGAAAAACTTTTGCCTGATGAAAACGGATGTTATTATACGGATGGATTTGAAAACAGTAATCGCAGAACGCAGATAACCAAACTGCCTGAGGCTTTAAAATTATTTAATGACCTCATTATTTATTACGGCGTATCTCAATTCTTAGATCATGTCAAAAAAAATAAGACTAATTCTTTTGAAGAGTTTAAAGAAAGCATTCCGGTAAAAATTACCAGAAGCCAATGGATAAATGTAGGTGGTCAATTAATGAAAGCTACTGATGTAGATAAAATAAAGCAACAAATAAAAACGGATAAAATACAAAGCTGGCAACAATTACATACTATTTATAAAAAGATTGGAAACGATTATTATGCTGATAAACTGGAGCACTCTTACACGAGCCTGTTAGAAATTTTAAATATTACATCCAAACAATTCACGAAAGAAATATTTAAAAATATCCTGAACGATTCTATAACAATCAAAGACTGGATGGGAAAAAGTATTTATGAATCAAGGGAAAAAGATTATACCAACCCCTTTAGAAAAATGGTTTATGATACTAAAAAGGAAATGGATAAAGTGATTGGTAAAATAGAGGACAATACTTTTCTTCAGCAACAGCTGGGCGAACTTGATACGTTTAAAAAAGAAGTAAAAGAAATAATAAAGAAGTTACAATTATAAAAAATGTAACCATATACGACAAAATATTATTGTTTACATTTAACCCGTAAACTATAAAAAATGAAGCATTGCTATACGTTTATAATTATTTTGCAGTTATTTTTTTTTAACAATAGCATTGCGCAACACGATTCATCTTCAATCAGGTCTTTTACAAAATTCAATATAAATTATCTTTCTAATTCTGTTTATTTTGGCAGAAAAGATTCTTCAACTACCCCCTATTTACGTTCTTCCATAAGTTATTTCGATAGATCCGGTTTTTATATCTCTGCAGGTATGGCATTACTTATTAAAACTAATACACCTGTACGGTTAGATCTTTTCAATATAGATGCAGGCTACAATTTTACCATAAATCAATTTGATGCCGGAGTTTACGCTTCAAAATTTTTTTATAGTAAGGCTAGTTATGCTGTTGCATCAGAAATAAAAGGATTGTCTGGATTTTATTTAAATTACAATCAAAGTATTATATCTGTAGGAGGCGGAGGATATATTCTTTTTTCTCCTGCTACTGACTTTGGAACGTACATTAATCTATCCCATACTTTTGAAAAAGAAAAAGAAAATAGTTATTGGTCCTTTGCTCCATCTATACAGTTAAATGCAGGTACACAATATTTTAACGAAGCCTATTACGAATTTCGCAAATTCCCTTTTCCAACAACAGCCGGTAACAATGGTAAAAACAAAGGGAAGGGACATGCTCACAGCAGTAATAATGGTAATATAAACACACAGGTAAAAACGGTTACATTTTACAATAAAAAACAATTTAAAATTCTTGATCTGGAATTGTCGTTACCAATTAATTATGAAAAAAACTATTGGGGCTTGTATGCAATTCCAACAGTTGCCTTCCCAACAAATGCAGCTGAATACGCAATTGATAATTCCTTACAAAAAGAAAGTTTAGCACCGGTATTTTTTACAGAGATCGGAGCTTATATTAAATTCTAATACGAATTCTATATTTCAATTTATCGGAGGATAACTATGAAATAAAAAAAGCACTCCTGCCGGAATGCTTTTAAAAAAATTATAAAATAAATTAGCGCATAGTATCCTGCAGGTTACTTGTATCAGGTACCCGGTTCATCTGCTCAAGCATCTTTGATGCAGAATCCATTCCGCTATTCATATCATTCATATCCATTCCTTTTTCTTTCATTTTATCAGTTCCCATTTGTGTCATAGTAGCTTTATCAAACGCCACTTTCCATGCACCCCCTTCTTTTTTTAGCGTGTAGTTCGTTGTTTCGCCTGATTTTTTATCTTTTACGGGAACAGTAGCTTTATCACCTTCAATTTTGGCATCGCCAAACTCCATATTACTCTTATCATAGGTTGTATCTTTTTGATCCTTGGGTGCCATAGACATACCCATTTGTACCATGCCAAGCATTGCTTCGCTGTCTTTTGTAGCATATTTTTTTGCCGCCTCAATATCTTTCTTCATAAGTGCATCCATAAAGCTCATTAGAACTCCTTTAGGGTCGCTGCTATTGCTATTACAGGCAATAATGCCAAAAGCTAAAATAGTTGCAGCTGATAAAATAATTTTTTTCATAATAGTTTTTGATTTAGGTTTTATAAGACAAATGTATATTATTTTTTAAACAGCAATAAATTAATATCACAGGATATTATTGATACCTGATACGCTTTTTTTCAAGGCAGTTCCCATTTAGAAACAGGTTGTCCACAGCCACAAATTCAAAATTATTTATTTTGGAAGTAGCAAAATTCATTTGATTATTGGTACATAGGCTAATAGCCTTGCTTACAAATTCTGCGCAATACAGTTTATTATTTGTTGCAAGATCAAATTTCATATCAAACGTTACCCCATTCCTGTACCATGCTTTTATGATGCTGTCCAGCTTATTTTTTTGGTTTGAATCAAACTTAAAATTAAAAATGCCAAAGCCCCTGTTCTCTTCCGGATTACAAAAAAGCTCTATGGGATCCCGCCTCAATTTTTCATCCGGGTTCCACTCTCCGCCTAATGCATGGTAAATAAATATTGAATCATTTTCAATGCTTGCTATTCCACAGTGAGAGTATGTTTTATCTGTAAATGATAACTGTCTTAATGATTCACTGGTAAAATCGTTACCGGTTCTCAAAACCATATCACCTTGCCTGATAATTGGCTTTACTAACTCAATAGATTTACATGCCCGTTCATTCTTTAATTTTATTCCTATAGAATCAATAGCCGTAATTGTTAATTGATTATACTTCTCAGCATTATTGCAGGAAATTGCAAAAATAAAAAGGGAGCATAAAATCCACCTCAAACTCTCTGTTTCTCTAAAGCCCGTCCGAATGACACGGTCCGACGGTGGAGTCTTCAGCTTTGAAATGAAATTGATTTCTTTATGCATTTTATAAAGGAAAATTCCTTATAAAGATACTTATAGATAATAGAGATTTATAGATGATGAAGAAGATAAAAATGTTTGGTTTTATTCTAAAGTGGGAGATAAGAGGGGGAGGCCCTATCATTTTTGCTCTTCCAGTTCTTTATGTTTTTCTTTATCGTATGCCTTAATAATAGCTTTAACCAGCTTATGGCGAACCACATCTTCTTCGTCCAGCTCAACATGCCCTATACCATCAATATTCTTAAGTATTCTAACTGACTTTTCCAGACCACTTTTTATTTTCGGAGGTAAATCTATCTGCGTAACATCACCTGTGATAATGGCTTTTGCGTTGCCTCCAATACGGGTTAAAAACATTTTTAACTGGCCGTCAGTTGAGTTTTGAGCCTCATCCAGGATAATAAATGCGTTATCAAGGGTGCGGCCACGCATATAAGCCAATGGCGCAATTTCAATTGTTCGGGTCGTCATATAATAACCAAGCTTATCAGCAGGTATCATATCATCCAAGGCATCATACAAAGGGCGTAAATACGGATCGATTTTTTCTTTCAAATCACCTGGCAAAAATCCAAGATTTTCTCCCGCTTCCACCGCTGGCCTAGTTAAAATTATCTTCTTTACTGCTTTATTTTTTAATGCTCTTACCGCTAAGGCAACAGCAGTATACGTTTTACCTGTGCCCGCAGGCCCGATGGCAAAAACAATGTCATTTTTCTCAATAGACTGAACAAGCTTCTTTTGATTCAGCGTTCTTGCCCTTACCGTTTTACCATTAGGGCCGAAAACCAACACCTCGTTAGGATTTTTTTCTGTAAAATTATCAATAACTGTTTCATCATCCCCACCAAGAATCTGCTCAAGATAATTTTCACTCATATGTCCGTTGCGTTCAAGATATTGAACCGCAAGTCCAATCTTTTCTTTGGCATCTTCGATTTGATCAGGAGCTCCGCTGAGTTTAATTTGTGTACCGCGGCTGAGAATTTTTAAACGGGGAAATTTTTTCTTAAGGATATCCAGTTTTCCATTGTTAACTCCAAAAAATTCAATTGGATTAACGGTTTCAAGGTTAATAATAGTGTCTGTCAATAGTTTTTGTTTTATGTTTCACAATCACCGCAAATAGCAACTTTAAAAACTGCATTTCTTCAAATATAAAAGCTGAAAAATAGCTCTGCTAAATTACTTATACACACGTAGTTGAAAAAGTTAAAAAAAAGGTTATGTGTTTACTTATGCAGCCTCTTTATAAGATCATAAACTCTTCGTGAAAGCTCTTGTAACTTAGGTCTGACTTTATCTTCCGTAACAGGGGTAAAAAGGGAAATGATATATTTTATTTTCCCGTCATCCACAATACCCACATCATTTGTATAATAATTCCACCAACCGGTTTTATGATAGAATATTGCAGTGTTTGGCAAGCCTGTGGAAAGTTTTGTAGTATCTAACTGTCTTCCCAACAATGCCTTCATCTGCATACTAACCCATGGATTGATAAGTTTATTTTGAGAAATTTTAAACATAAAATCTGCGGCATGTAACGCATTGGTTTCTGTTGACTTTACTGTATCATAACCGGGGTCTTCAAATTTTCTTTTTAAAAATTTTCGGGTAACCTCACTCCCATTCCATTTATTCTCATGCATTGTTTGATTGATACGTTTTCTGCCAGCAATATCTATTAAACAATTTGCAGCAGAATTATCACTGCGGGTTATCATAAGGTCCAGTAAATAATTTACCGTAACTGTATCCCCATTCTTTAATAAAGGTCTTGGATCAAATCCTATTTCCCTTGATCTGTCTACGTCATTAGGTGATTTTACAATATGCTGCTTAAACAATGAATACTCATTATTACTTACCTGCTTTAAAATTTCCATCGCCACGTACATTTTATAAACAGATGCAGGGTAAATAAAATTTGTATAACTTACTCCGCCTAAAACAGGTTTCTTACCTGTAACATCAATCACAGCAAAAGATATTTGCTCTTCTCCATCTTCACCAACATCCCATGTACTGTCTAACCCAACATCATGAATTATAATTTTCAAAGATTCAGTAAAGCTTTTGCTTTCTTTATAATACGAAGACTGTTGTGCATTCGCACAGAAAGGAATTAAGAATACAATGATTAATTGCAGATATCTCATTAAAGATCTATTTTTTCTTCTTCATTAAAAGCAATCTTCATTTTCTTCCTGTCAAATTCCTTTTCATTATTGGCTAGAAAAACGGTAGCAACACCATTGCCGATAAAGTTGGTGATTGCCCTTGCCTCACTCATAAACCTGTCAACCCCCAGCAGTAATGCTAATCCTTCAACCGGAATAATTTTTATGGCAGTTAAAGTTGAAGCCAATACAATAAAGCCACTGCCTGTAACACCTGCAGCACCTTTTGAGGTGATAAATAAGATTCCAAGAATAGTCATTTCCTGAACAAAACTGAGATGTATATTATATACCTGTGCTAAAAAAACGGTAGCCATTGAAAGGTAAATGGTAGTACCGTCAAGATTAAAAGAATAACCTGCGGGTACTACCAAACCTACAACCGGCTTGGAGCAACCCATACGTTCCAGCTTTTCCATTAATGATGGTAAGGCAGATTCTGAAGAAGAGGTGCCTAAAACTATCAGCAACTCAGCTTTAATATATTTTAGAAAATTCCACAGGCTTACTTTATAATATTTTAAAATAAAATGAAGTATAACAAAAATAAATACTGCCATTGTTATATAAACAGTTAACATAAGCTTACCCAACGGAAGTAAAGTATGCAACCCATATTTACCTATGGTATATGCCATTCCTCCAAATGCGCCAATGGGTGCTAACAGCATTACAATATGCAATGCTTTAAAAATATATTTTGAAATAAGTGTAAGGGGTTGAATTATTTTTTGCCTGCCTTTGTATTTACTTAAAAATATCCCAAACAAAATAGCAGCTATTAATACCTGGATAGTAAGATTATCCTTAAAAAATTGCCACCAGCTAAAGGCCTGCGCCTGTGAAGTATATTGAGAAATATCGCTGCCCTGAACAGCTGAAAGTGAAACCCCATTGCCTGGTTTAATAATATTTACAACTATCATCCCGATTATTAATGCAAGAGTTGTAACAACCTCAAAATAGATAATTGCTTTACCGCCAACCTTACCTACTTTTTTTAAGCTGCTCATCCCGCTTATACCCAATGTAATTGTTAAAAAAATAATGGGAGAAATAAAAAGCTTTACAACCTCTATAAAATATTTTCCAAGCGGTTGCATTTTTATTGCAATGTCCGGCATAGCGATTCCAAGTATTATCCCGGCTGATATGGCAGTAAGTACCCAGAAAGTTAGATTGGTAAATATTTTTTTCATCTCAAAATTCAGGACAATTATAGAGTAATTAATTTTAAAAGCAGTAAATAAAAAGCTATCAACATCATTTAAATATTTTCCATAATTTGTATCTTTTAAACTCTTAAACTTTTTATTATGACAGCCAAAACAGGAGCTTTAATCTGGGCCTTCGCTTTTATTGCTGTAGGTGCATTAGGGTTTATCGACAATCTCCAAATAATTAATCAGACATGATAACCTGGGGCATTATCGGTTGTGGGGATGTTACTGAAATTAAAAGTGGACCGGCTTTTAATAAAGTAAAAAATTCTTCTCTTATTGCCGTTATGGGAAGGGATGCGGCAAAAGCAAAAGATTATGCCCAAAGGCATAGCGTTCCTAAATGGTATACTGATGCAAATACATTAATAAATGACCCTGATGTAAATGCAATTTATGTTGCCACCCCACCCTCCTCCCATGAAGAATATACTATTGCCGCATTAAGTGCAGGTAAACCCGTATATGTAGAAAAGCCTATGTCAGTAAACGCTGTATCTGCCCGAAGAATGATGGATACTGCGAATGAAAATGATATAAAACTTGTTATAGCTCATTATCGCCGTGAGCAGCCTTTATTTAAAAAGATAAAACAGCTTTTAACTGAGAACATCATTGGCGACGTTCGTTTTGCAAGACTTGAGTTCTATAAAAAATCTCTTACAAAAGAAGAACTGCAAATCCCTAAGAATTCATGGCGGGTTAATACAGCAATCGCCGGGGGTGGATTATTTCATGATCTTGCACCGCATCAGTTAGACCTGATGTACTATTTTTTTGGTGAAGTTGATACAGTAGCCGGTATGGCACTAAACCAACAACATTTATACAATGCAGATGATATTGTTGCCGGTAATATTATGTTTAAAAATGGAGTATTGTTTAATGGCTTATGGTGTTTTAATGTAGATGGATATGAAGAGAAAGACAGTTGTGAAATTATTGGGAGTAAAGGAAAAATAAAGTTCTCTGTTTTTGGAGAGCCAAAAATTACAATGACGGTTGAAGGAAAGAAAGAAAACTTTTTATTTGATGCATTACAACACGTGCAACTGCCTATGATTGAAGAAGTAATTGATTATTTTTTAGACAAAGCACCAAACCCGTGTAGTGCTGAAGAAGGTGTAAAGGTGATGGAGCTAATGGATAAATTCATAGCAAAAATTGTAGGATAAATTATATACATACAAATATAATTAGCCAGCTTAAACAGAATAGCTCTACTTGCATAATCGGCAGTTAATTACTACTTTTATTAACATCGCTTTGGGGTTTAATATTGCAAAACTCTTCCAGCTTATATAATTGATGATTATAAAGAATAAAAACAAAAAAAGCAACACTATAAAGCAGTTCGCCATATTCTTCTTCCTGCTCTGTAGGAAAATCTAACATAAACAAAGTTGCTATTAAAAAAGCCGGGATTAAAAAAGGTGGAGGAACAATAAACATTTTATTAAATCTGTATCGTTTATTCTTTATATATAATGGCAGAATTACTCCATATATAAACAGAACGAGCAGCGCAATGTGCTTTGTTTTAATACGTGTTTTTTCCTGGAAAGTATTATGAAGATTTATTTCTTTCTGGTCACTATGTTTTTTAAAAAATTCAGGTGATTCAACCCCAAAGACTCTTTGACCCCAGCTTATTTCTTCCAGGCCCGCCAGGATGGTGAACACAGAAAATAAAATAAAGAACCAATGAAAGTAGCGATACTTTTTTCTTATGCCATTAGCAATAATAATAGAGAGAATGCCACTTGCTACAAGTAAAATAAAAGTCAGCCATTCTACAACATTATCTTCATAAGTAATATCTATATAAACGGAAGGATTAATCAGGTAAAGCAAAATTAAGCTAAGAAAGAAAGCAGGGGAAAAAAATAAGCAAACCTTTTCAGATAAGTTATTTTTTTTACGACAGAATCATGATAAGCATTCATTAATAAACCTTTTTATGGGTAGTCAAAAGTAATTTCCATTTATCATTTAATCAATTACACTTTTACTACTTTGCTATCCATAAGCCTTGTTATATACCAGCCCTCATTATAATCTGCCTTCATTTACTGAGATCTATTATGTGTACTACTAAAATCTCATTATAAACGAGAAAATAAAAAGGTTTTTAGGGGACCGGCTACTCCGCTGTTACAGGATCTATAACTGCAGATACTTTACTAACACAATTTGCCGGGAAGCCACCCTGTTTTGCATGCTCACGAACCATTTCCTCATTAGGTGCATTATACACACAATAGATTTTATCATCTGTTACATAACTATGCACCCATTGTATCTGAGGTCCCATGTTACTTAACACCCCGCAGGAAGTTTGTGAAATACCTTTTAATTGTTCAGTAGTTAGTTTGCCTGCGCCTGGAATTTCTCTTTCAATTACAAATTTTGGCATAACGATTAATTTAAATTTTAAAAAATGAATCAATTTATGGATTAACATAGTACAAAAGAAAGAATCAAATATAAAAAAGTTAAATGGAATTGCTGATTACTTATTTACTCTTCCAAGCTTAAGAAACAATGGAAAGGAAACAGTCTTTACATCTTTCCAGAGAAGAACAAGATCGTTGATAATATCATCTACAGGGTTATATTGCTTAGAATTGATAAAATGCTGCACACTGCTCCATGAATTTAAATAACCGATGAGATCGTCTTTGTTCCAATAAGCATTAATAAAAAAATTTTCAATTGGCAAGGGATTAAAATTAAAAGGAACACTTTGGTAATTATCATCAACATATTTACGTTCCGCATCCCAATAAGGTCCAACTATTTCAAAATAAAATTTTTTTATCAGCGCATCAATAGTTGCATCATTAGCTGTAAGCAAATTGTAACCCCATACGGCAATAACAGCGTTTTTTTTAGCCACTCTTCTTACTTCTTTCTCAAATGCATCAAACTTTAACCAATGATATGCCTGTGCAACTGTTATAAGATCGAAAGAGTTGTTTGGAAAGTTTGTTTGCTCCGCTGGAGCAATATGATATTGAATATTTGCATGCGGTTTAGCAAGCGATAATTGTTTTTCACTGATGTCAGTTGCAATTACTTTTTTAAAATAAGGTGCTAAGGCAAGTGCTGCTTGTCCGTTACCGGTTGCGCAATCCCATGCCATATTTTTTTCTGTAACAAACTTAAGTATGTAATTGTATAATTCTTTTGGATAAACAGGCCGGTATCTCGCATAAGTACTTGCCTGGTTAGAAAACAAATCCTTTGACATGCTTTGAAATCTTATAAAAATTTAAGCTGATGAATTGTTTGTTTTGGATCAGCGGATTTAAACACTGCATTTCCTGCAACTAAAATATCAGAGCCTGCGTCAATAATTTCTTTTGCATTATCCAGGGTCACTCCCCCATCTACTTCGATCTTCGTACTTATCTTAAGGTCATTTATCATTCTCCGCAAAACCCTTATCTTTTCCAGTGTTTGTGGAATAAAACTTTGTCCTCCAAACCCGGGATTAACACTCATTAAACATACTACATCTATTTCAGGCAGTATATCACGTAACAGTTCAACCCTTGTATGTGGATTTATCGCAACGCCAGCCTGCATTCCCAAAGACTTAATCTGTTGGATATTACGGTGCAGATGAATACAAGCTTCATAATGAACAGTGAGAATATCAGCGCCGGCATCTTTAAAGTCCTGAACATATTTTCCAGGCTCCAATATCATTAAATGCACATCAAAAACCTTTTCTGTTGTAGGTCTTAGTTGTTTTATGATGTTCATTCCAAAACTTATGTTGGGAACAAAACGTCCATCCATTACATCAAGATGAAACCAATCTGCTTCACTTTCATTTAGCATTTGGCATTCATCCGCAAGATGTAAAAAATTTGCAGATAATAAGGATGGGGCAATTAAGGGCATGTTTTGAGTTTGTGATTTGTGGTTCATTTGTATATCTGCATATTTCACATCTGCAGATTATCTTCCTTCAAGTGTTTTTAATGAGTCTCTGGCTTCTATAAAGTTTTTATCATACATTAATGCCATGTAATAACTCTGCATCGCTTCTTCTTTTTTATTTAATTTTTTGTAGCAATTACCCAACCAGTAATATGCTTCATCAAAATTATTCTGAATTGTAACGGCTCTTTCAAGCACCTTTATAGCTTCTTGATATTTTCCCAGGTCATACAATGCAATTGCTTTTTCCCGGTAAGCAAACATGTAGGTATAATCAAGACGAAGGCAACTGTCAAATAAAGATATTGCTGTTTTTTTATCATTAATATAATTATAGTACAATCCTTTTATAAAGATAGCCTCCTTTGTTGCTTTTGCTTTATCTGCATGTGCTAATGCATCTGCCATAATCAGTGCCTTAGCATTTTTTGTCTGCGCATAAAGTGTTCCTAAAGAAATTATGTATTCAGGCAAGGGGAATATGTTTATTGCATTTTCAAAAGATTTAATTGCATTTACAGTATCCTCATTTTCAAAATGAAGTAGTGCTTTTATATCCCAAAGCTCCGCAACATTTGGGGCTCTTTTAATAGTATTGTTCAGGATTGCAAGCGCTGAATCATATGATCCATTGTTTCTATAATATTGAATCAATTTTTCTATAAGTAAAAGTGAGTCCGGATACTTTTCAATTTCCTGTTTTAATTGTTCAGACTGCTGTTTTTCATTGGGTAATACAGGGGAAGCCGGCTCATCATTATCATTGCAGGAAGATATAGTTATTATAATGCAAAAGAAGATATAACACATTCTTTTAACCATGTAGCAAATGTAAGCGGCTAATTTTTTACAAAAAGATTTTATTTACCCAATTCAATTACTTCACAATCCTTAATTTCTTTTGCATCAATTGCAAAACGAATAATCGTTCTTACTTTATGACATCCTTGTTTACCTGCGGCACCGGGATTCATGTGCAGGCATTTTAGTTGAGCATCATACATCACCTTTAAAATGTGTGAGTGGCCACTGATAAAAAGTTGCACCGGGTTCGCTATCAATTCTTTTTTTACAACAGGGTTATATTTAGGTGGATATCCGCCGATATGTATCATCATCACCTCTATGTCTTCACATTTCCATCTTAATTTTTCAGGATAAGCACTTCTTATATCAAATCCATCTATATTTCCATACACACCTTTAAAAGGTTTAAAGCTTTTCAATTTATCGGCGATTTCACCAGTTCCGAAATCGCCTGCATGCCATATCTCATCACAACTTCTAAAATGTTCAAAAATTTGTTCGTCAAGGTAATGGTGCGTATCAGATATGAGGCCTATTTTGGTCATTGAAGTAAGATGTAAGAGATAAGATGTAAGATTAATAAATTTGCATGCAATTCTTAATAAGAATTAAATTTACACAGGATTTCTACACATCGTACTTCTTACACCGTACATCAAACATATTATTATGCCACAGTATTATAAAGCAGGCTCCATACCGCATAAACGCCATACACAATTCAGAAAACCCGATGGTACATTATATTCAGAACAATTATTTTCAACCGAAGGATTTTCTTCAGATTATTCGTTGTTATATCATAATCATCCACCTACACAGATCACAAAAACTGAAAAGCCATTTGATGTTACACCAACCGTTGCAGAAGAAAAAATGCTTAAGCACAGAAGTTTCCAGGGACTTAAAATAAAGCCTCAAAAAGATTATTTAAAAAGCCGTAAACCTGTTTTGGTTAATAACGATTGCCATATTGTATTGGCAGCTCCGCAGGAAAGTATGAAGGATTATTTTTATAAAAATGCTGATGCCGATGAAATGATATTTGTACATGAAGGAAGCGGTGTTTTAAAAACACAATATGGCCAATTACAATTTGGTTATGGAGATTATTTGATGGTTCCAAGGGGCACCATTTATCAAATGGAATTTACTACCGGCGATAACCGGTTATTTATTGTAGAATCCCTCAGCCCCATTCGTTTTCCAAAAAAATATGTAAGCAAGTATGGCCAATTATTAGAGCATTCTCCTTATTGTGAGAGAGACATACGTCCTCCGGAAAATTTACAAACGATTAATGAAAAAGGCGACTTTCTTATAATGACTAAAAAGAAAGGGATGATGTACGGAATACATTACCTCCATCATCCTTTTGATGTTGTTGGGTGGGATGGATGTTGTTATCCGTACATTTTTTCTATACATGATTTTGAACCAATAACCGGGCGGGTACATCAGCCGCCACCAATACACCAGACTTTTGAAGCACATAATTTTGTAGTATGTTCTTTCGTTCCACGGTTATTTGATTACCATCCGTTGGCAATTCCTGCCCCATATAATCACAGTAATATTGATAGTGATGAATTGATTTACTATGTAGATGGAGATTTTATGAGCCGTAAAAATGTTACAAGAGGAATGATAACGTTACACCCTGGTGGCATACCCCATGGGCCACATCCCGGCGCTGTAGATAAAAGCATAGGGGCAAAAGAAACCAAAGAGCTGGCAGTTATGGTAGATACTTTTCATCCATTACAACTTACTAAAGAAGCATTAGAAATTGAAGATGAGAATTATGTAATGAGCTGGAGTGAGTAAATGTGCAAATTAAAAAGCATTTGATTTTTTGATATTTATTTTTTTATCTTGAGCAATAAAATAAATTGAATATGATAAAGTTTCAGGACATTAAAAAAGGAGATTATGTTTTAGCTCAACAGGATGGTACAACATGGGCAGGTGAGGTAACTAATTTAAATCGGGATGAAAAAGAAATTTGTGTAGATAATGGTGTGCAGGAATTCTGGTTCAAAGCTGAAGAATTGAAACCATTGCCTTTAGATGAAGACCAATTAATGAAATTAAACTTTCAAAAAGAAGAACTTGAAGACGGATCAGTTAAATATAAAAAAGGTGCCTTTCGGATTCTTATTCCGAATAAAGGTGATTTTTCAAAATTTGAGGTTTGGTACAGAGAAGAAAAAAGACAGATAATGCATCCAATCTCAGTTCACCAATTACAGAATCATTACCTGGAAATGACCAAAGTTCATCTAACGGATGAAGCATTTTGATAATATAACATTCCATTACTATAGCATAATAACCAGGGTATTTGCAGGTTTCTTACATAGATTTTGCTAAAAGGTGAGAAAGCACTCTTTTTTTGCAAAAATTTAATATTTTACTCTTATCTTTGCGCTCCCAAAAACAGTATGGCCAAACAAGCATTGATTAAACAAGACGGGACGATCCTGGAAGCCTTATCCAATGCAATGTTCAGAGTTAAACTGGAAAACGGTCATGAGATTTTGGCAACTATTTCAGGTAAAATGAGGATGCATTATATCAGAATTTTGCCCGGAGATAAGGTTGGTGTTGAAATGAGCCCATATGATTTATCAAGGGGAAGAATAATTTTCAGATATAAATAATGCCGAGGTTTCGGTACAAAACAAAGATAATGAAGGTTAGAGCATCGATAAAAAAAAGAAGTGTTGATTGCAAGATCGTGAGGAGAAAAGGCAGGTTGTATGTTATCAACAAAAAAAATCCGCGTTTTAAACAAAGACAAGGATAATAATGGTCATTAAGTCAATGGTCAATAGGGTCATTGATAAGAACAAATAATGACAAATGACTTAATGACTAAGAATAAATATTAAATAATAAAAATCTCCAGAAATATATGGCTCGTATTGCCGGTATTGATATACCTAAAAACAAAAGAGGTGAAGTTGGACTTACTTATATATATGGCATTGGCCGGTCAACCGCACGCTACATTTTAGACAAGGCAGGGGTTGTGTATGATAAAAAGGTGAATGAATGGAACGATGATGAGCAAACAGCTATTCGAAATGCTATAGCAAATGAATTTAAAACAGAAGGTGCTTTACGTAGTGAAGTTCAGTTAAACATTAAGCGTTTACTGGATATTGCATGTTATCGTGGTTTAAGGCATCGTAAAGGATTGCCTGTTCGTGGACAGCGTACACGTACCAACAGCCGTACACGTAAAGGAAAACGTAAAACAGTTGCCGGTAAAAAGAAGGCAGCTAAGAAGTAAAAGCAGCTATGAGCTGCCAGCTTTGAGCCTTGAGTATTTCCTCGTAGCTCACGGCTAATTGCTCACAGTTTTAAAATAAATGGCTTATTATTTTGAATCAATACCAGATCTCTTAAGCCTGAAGGAGGATTGATTCACCCCCGATTTGGGGCTCAAATTTTAAAACAAAGATTACCTATTTAGATTATGGCAAAAGCTACAAACACAAAAGCTCCCAGCGCTAAAGCAGCATCAAAAAAAAGAGTAGTAAGAGTAGATACTTATGGTGATGCTCATGTTACTGCAAGTTTCAACAACATTATTATCAGTTTAACCAATAAGCAGGGTCAGGTTGTTGCATGGTCATCAGCAGGTAAAATGGGTTTTAAGGGTTCTAAAAAGAACACCCCTTATGCAGCGCAGATGGCAGCTTCAGATGCAGCAAAAGTTGCATTGGATGCGGGTATGAAGCGTTGTGATGTGTTTGTAAAAGGTCCGGGTTCAGGGCGTGAAGGCGCTATCAGGGCTTTATCACAATCGGGTTTGGAAATCTCCATGATAAAGGATATTACTCCTTTACCGCACAATGGATGCCGTCCGCCGAAAAAGAGAAGAGTATAAAAAAGTACGAGGTACGATGTAAGACGTACGATGTTGTAAAACTTTTATACATCGTAAATCGCACATCAGACATCGAAAATATTTAATAACCGGGTACATCATTAATTTTTGATTTTTAACGATGATGTACCGACACTAAAAAATCAATATAAAACATGGCTCGCTACACAGGACCAAAAACCAAAATCTCCAGGATATTCGGAGAGCCAATTACAGGCAATGGTAAATGGTTAACAAAGAACAGTAATCCCCCCGGCATGCATGGCGCTGCCCGTAAACGTAAAACACTTGGTGAATATGCCTTACAGTTACGTGAAAAACAAAAAGCAAAATACACTTATGGATTGTTAGAAAAGCAGTTCCGGAATACTTTTACTGAAGCTGCCCGAAAAGGTGGCGTAACAGGTGAAAACCTTATTAAATTATTGGAAGCCCGTTTAGATAATACTGTTTATCGTATGGGTATTGCTCCAAGCCGACAGGCTGCACGCCAGCTGGTATCTCACAAACATATTACAGTGAATGGAAGTGTGGTAAACATTCCTTCTTATTCTTTAAAGCCGGGTGATACCATTGGTCTTAAAGAAAAGTCTTCTCACAATGAATTTTTGGTAAGTTATTTACAACCTAAAAATCCAAAATTTAATTGGATAGATTGGAATGAGAAAGATATGAAAGGAACTTTTATAGCTTTTCCTGAAAGAGAAAGTGTTCCGGAAAATATTAAGGAGCAATTGATAGTCGAATTGTATAGTAAGTAAGACACCCCCTCCGCCCCCTAAAGGGGGAACCATGGAGGCTCATTGAAATATTTAGTTAATAACACACTTTAAGCCCCTTTAGGGGTTTGGGGTTTAAAACACAAAATAAAAATGGCCATTTTAAATTTTGTAAAGCCTGACAAAATCGTTCTGCAAAAAAGTACAGATTTTGAAGCACAATTCGAATTTCGTCCCCTTGAGCCGGGATATGGTGTAACTATTGGTAATGCCTTGCGCAGGGTATTGCTTAATTCTTTGGAAGGTTATGCTATTATCGGTATCAATGTTGCGGGTGCAGATCATGAATTTGCTACACTTAAGGGCATTACTGAAGACGTTACAGAAATAATTTTAAACCTGAAACAGGTTCGCTTTAAAAAGAAAGTTGAACATGAACCGGGCACCGAAAAGCTTACTATTTCTTTAAAGAACAAGCAGGAATTTACTGCAGGTATGATTGGTGACGCATCTCCTTCTTATGAAGTAATGAATCCCGAATTACTTATCTGTACGATGGATTCTTCTGCTAAACTGGATATTGAAATAACCATCGCAAAAGGCCGTGGTTATGTGCCGGCTGAGGAAAGTAAAGAGAAGAGTTCTCACTTTGGGTATATTCCGGTTGATGCAATATACACACCCATCAAAAATGTAAAGTACACTATTGAAAACACCAGGGTTGAGCAAAGAACTGACTTTGAAAAACTGGTGATGGAAGTTAATACAGATGGTACTATCAATCCCGAAGAAGCTGTGAAGCAGGCATCAAGGATTTTGATACAACATCTTATGATCATCACTGATGAGAATATAACTTTTGATACAAGAGAAGATAAAAAAGAAGACCTTGTTGATGAACAAACGCTTCAATTAAGGAAGACGTTAAAAACTCCTTTAGAAGATCTTGATCTTTCAGTAAGGGCTTTCAATTGCTTAAAAGCAGCCAAGATCAATTCATTAAGTGAACTTGTTCAATACGAGCAGGAAGACCTTATGAAATTCAGGAATTTCGGGCAAAAATCTTTAAGTGAAATTGAACAGGTATTAAATGAAAGAGGTTTAGGTTTTGGAATGGATCTAAGCAAGATAAAAATTGATGAAGATTAAAAAACAATTAGCTAATTAGCTGATGTGCTAATATGCTTATAAAAAATAAAGGGAGAACAATTAGCACATTAGCTAATCATCACATCAGCAAATTTATAAGTCATGCGTCACGGAGATAAAAATAATAACCTTAGCAGAACAGCCAGCCACAGGAAAGCTTTATTAAGCAACCTGGCCTGCCAGTTGTTCCAACACAAAAAAATTGTTACCACCTTAGCAAAGGCAAAAGCTTTACGTCCGTATGTGGAACCGCTAATTACCAAAGCAAAAGAAAACACTACCCACCAGCGTAGAATAGTTTTTAGTTATTTACAGGATAAAGAAGCTATCAAAGAATTATTTGATGTTATTAGTCCGAAAATTGCAAGCCGCCCCGGTGGATATACAAGAGTAATAAAGCTTGGCAAGAGAACAGGTGATAACGCTGAATTAGGCATGATAGAATTAGTGGATTACAATGAAGTGTATGGCAAAGGTGTAGAAGATAAAGAAGCAGCTACTGCTAAGAGAACACGCAGAGCGGGACGCAAGAAAGCAACTGCAGTTAAAGAGCCTGCTCCTGTTGAGGAAGCTGCTGCTGCTGAAACTACTACCGAAGTACCTCCAGTTGCAACATCTGAAACTCCTGAAGCACAGGAAGAACCTTTGAAATAGTCTGAACCTTGATGTGGGTAGATTTATAGAATTATAGAGAGACCGTCAAGATTGAAATATCTTCACGGTTTTTTATTTTTTATGAGAAGATTGATGATTCGGACAAATACAAAATGCGTTTCTTTGCAAAAATTTTAATGCAACAATGTCTGCACCCGAAATGAATAAACCTGCGATTTTAATTTTAGAAGATGGAAATGTTTTCAATGGAAAAGCTTTTGGAAAAATTGGTACTGCCACAGGCGAATTGTGTTTTAATACGGGTATGACGGGCTACCAGGAAGTTTTTACAGATCCGAGTTATTACGGCCAGATAGTGATAATGAACAATGTGCACATTGGAAATTATGGTGTAAAAAATGAAGATGTTGAGAGCACAAGCGTTAAAGTAAAAGGTGTAATCGGAAAAAATCTTGAAGAACAATATTCAAGATTCCAGGCAAATAATTCTTTACAAAAATATTTTGAAGAGCAGCATATTGCTGCAATTGATGGCATTGATACACGTTCGCTTGTATCGCATGTACGAACTCAGGGTGCTATGAATTGTATTATTTCTTCAGATAATTTTGATGAAAAAGAGTTGAAGAAAATCCTTTCAGAAGTTCCTTCCATGGCAGGTCTTGAATTAGCCTCAGTTGTTTCTACAAAAAATAATTATGAATTAGGAAATCCTGAAAGTGATATAAGAGTTGCTGTTCTTGATTATGGAGTAAAGCAAAACATACTTAATTGCCTATTGGAAAGAGGCGCTTATTTAAAAGTATTTAATGCAAAGACTACTTTTGAGGAATTGGAAGAGTTTAATCCCAATGGATATTTTATTAGTAACGGCCCCGGTGATCCTGAACCAATGAATTATGCGGTGGATACCATAAAACAAATCCTTAATGCTAATAAGCCATTCTTTGGTATTTGTCTTGGCCAGCAATTGCTTGCATTGGCTAATGATATCCCTACTTTTAAAATGCATCATGGCCACAGAGGATTAAATCATCCTGTAAAAAATATTATTACAGGTAAATGTGAGATCACAACACAAAATCACGGCTTTGGTGTAAACCCAGAAGCAGTAAGAGCTGCAAAGAATATTGAGATAACGCATGTGAATCTGAATGATGATTCTATTGAAGGCATTCGTTTAAAAGATAAGCCCGCTTTTTCTGTCCAATATCACCCTGAAGCAACTCCCGGTCCGCATGACAGCCGCTATTTGTTTGATGACTTTATAGCACTAATGAAAAACACAAATTAAAACGCATTACACGAATGATAAAATTTGGCTCAATTCGTGTAATCAGTGTATAAAATTAAAATAAAAAGGTATGAGAATTTCTATCATCAACGGACCCAATCTTAATCTTATCGGAACAAGAGAAACTGATATTTATGGTGGCGAAAGCTTTGAGCATTATTTTCAAAAACTTCGCAGGAAATATCAAAATGTTGATTTCGACTATTTTCAAAGTAATGTTGAAGGTGAGTTGATAAATGAGATACAGCGTGCAGGAGCTAAAATGGATGCAATTATTTTAAATCCCGGTGGATATTCTCACACATCTGTAGCCATTGGTGATTCGATAGCTGCAATAAAAATTCCGGTAATTGAAGTTCATATTTCCAATATTGACGCAAGAGAAGAATTCAGGAAATTATCTCACGTTTCTGCTAAATGCAGAGGTACAATCAGTGGTCTTGGGTTAAAAGGATATGCACTGGCTGTTGAATATTTTTTAAAGTGATCATTCTGCTTGCATTATATAATCTCCTTTCATCGTCATAGGCATTTTTTTCCCCAGTATTTCCATTTCAATTTTCATATTCATTTTATAAGATCCGGTTTGTAAATAACTGGTTTCCATTTTTATAGTATAGATTCCTTTTTGTCCTCCACTCATATTCATTTTTAATCCTTCTGTATTTTTATTCATAGAACCATCACTATTTACGGTGCCATCAATTGCAATTTCCCCTATTCCATTTTTTACAGAATTTAAGGTGTACCTATTATTAATTTTCATCGCAAACCCACTCATGTTCATCGATGTCTCGGAAGTCCAGTTGTCTCCAATTCTAACAGGTTTTTTTGGATACATATCAAACATCATCCCGAGTAAATTATTGAATTGATCTTTGGAAAACATTTTTTGTATAATTTGTTTTTGAGCAGAATCTATAAAACTATTATTCACCATGCTATCCATTCCGGAAACCATGGTAACATGATTATCCTTATTTAATTTTATGAAAACTGATTTGCCCTCAAAATTATTTTTCATTTTATTTAATATGCTATCCTGTTTTATGTTCATTGTACTATCGTTCTTTTGATGCATGCTTTTTAATGCATTCATATCAATTTGTTGATCCATTTTTTTGAAGGTCAACTGTATTTCTTTTTCTGCATCATCCGATTTAATAACTTCAAATAAGCTCGTAGCTTCTGTGCTTGTCTTCATCATAGAATTCATTTCCATATTGGTCTTAATATGCTGCACAAACTTATCACCTTTGTTCAATCTCATTTTAATGGTATAAACTTCTCCCGAGCCACCGGAATTACATGAAGAAAAAAACAAGATTGGGAGCATTAAGGATAAAAGTGAAAATATTTTTTTCATAAAAGGATATTAATGATGCAATAAATATAACTAAAAAGGATTGTACATATTTGTATTTGAAAGTTATCTTTGTAAGACATTCATTATGCAATGCATAAAATCATTTTATTTTTCCTTGTTCCACTTTTTTTAACCTCCGCCTGCAATCAACAAGCAAAAACAGTAAAGAATGCTGATCCCTTAGAAGCAGGACGGGAATTTATTAATGCATCGCTTACCGGTGAATATGATTATGCTAAAAAATATCTTTTAGCTGACAGCACTAACCTTATGTATTTTGACAGGTTTGTAGAATTTGATGAAAAAAAGCCTTCAACAGATAAAGAAGGATATAAAAATGCAAATATCATTATCAATTCAACCGAAAATATTTCTGATTCGTTAACCATTATTAATTATTCCAATACTTATAAAAAAGAACCGGCAAAAATAAAATTGATCAAAAAAAATAATAAATGGCTGGTAGATTTTAAATATACTTTTTTAGACAGCTTATGAATTTTATAAGTTTTTTACTGGTGGGTGCAGGAGGCGCAATAGGCTCAATGCTGCGTTATGGTGTTGCTCAAGTATCAGTAAATAAACTTTTTCCATATCATACTTTTATTGTAAATATTATAGGCAGCTTTGTTATCGGGGCATTACTTGGATTGCTTTTGAAAAACAATATATCAAATGATGGCTGGAAATTTTTAGCAACAGGAATTTGCGGCGGGTTTACTACGTTCTCTGCATTTTCATTAGAAGGCTTTGAATTATTGCAGCAACATCGCTATACAGTTTTTTTATTGTATTTTTTTCTTAGTATTATTATTGGTTTAGCCGCCACCTGGCTTGGCTATACACTTACAAAATAATTTTTATGTATGTACTTCATCCATGGCATGGTGCACATTACGGCGATAAAGCGCCTGAAGTAGTAAATGCTTTGATCGAAATTCCCCAAAATTCCAAAACAAAATACGAGATTGATAAAACTACAGGATTATTAAAATTAGACAGGGTTATTTATTCATCATTCCATTACCCTGTCAATTACGGGTTTATCCCACAAACGCTGGGTAAAGATGGCGACCCGTTAGATATCCTGGTTATATGTTCAGAATCTATTCAACCTTTATGCCTTGTAGAAGCATATGTAATCGGCAATATGCAAATGATAGATACTGGTTTGTTCGATGATAAAATTATAGCAGTGGCAGCCAAAGACCCAAGTGTAAATTTTATTACAAGCATTGATGCAGTTCCCCCTCATTTTTTTACGGTATTAAAAAATTATTTTGAGCAGTATAAAGTTTTAGAAAATAAAAAAGTGGAGATAAACGATTTCCAGAATAAGGCTGAAGCTTTTGCAGTAATAAATGAATCAATAGCATTTTATAAAGAAACATTTCCTAAACAATAACAATAAAATTTATGACCATACAAACCATTCTAATTCTTATAATAACAGGTATTGCAGCCGGCATTCTTGGTGGCCTGGTTGGTGTTGGAGGAGGAATTATAATTGTACCCTCATTGGTTTATTTTTTAAGCTTTTCTCAAAAGTCTGCGCAGGGAACTTCGCTTGGGTTATTACTGCTGCCGGTAGGGATTTTTGGCGTATTGCAATATTATAAACAAGGACATGTAGACTTAAGAGTAGTGGCTATTATTGCAATTGGATTTTTAGCAGGCAGCTACTTTGGGAGCAAAATAGCTTTAAGTCTGCCCCAGGAAACTGTAAAGAAGATCTTTGCAATTATGTTATTGCTGATAGCATTTCAAATGCTGTTTATTGATAAAAAAGTAAAAGAAACTGCTGTGAAAAATGAGAAAAAAAATTCTGAGTCAACCAATGCCAACGGGCAACACAAACCCGATATCAACCGCTTATCTTAAAACATCTTTTAATAATCCGCAGCTTATGTGTGCGCTGTTTCGTTTCTAAATTGAATATTCCTTCATTATCAATTTTATCGAGCCGAACTTTACCCGAAGAATGAATTATCTCCTGCGGGCTTAATATAATTCCTACATGTGTTATTCTACCTTCTTCATTATCAAAAAATGCAAGGTCTCCGCAAACTGTTTCTTTAAGTGTACTTACCGTATCACCTTTTTCTGCCTGTTGCCAGGCATCCCGTGGCAATTTAACATCTAAAAATTTGTAAACCGTTTGGCTGAAGCCACTGCAGTCTATGCCGAATACACTCTTACCTCCCCATAAATAAGAAGTGTTTAAAAATTTATATGCAACCTGTTTTATAGTTTTACAGGTTAATTTTTCTATACCGGGCTTCCAGACCTTTCCTGCAAACTTAACAGGCGTCTTTTGCCAAAATGCCGCTCCATGATTTAATGAAGTTAAAGTACTGCCCAATGGAACAAACATCTGTTGCCCATTATACTCCACTTCATTTGCCCAGTCGTTGGTAAGTTCGGCATTCGTCTGCCTATAATTGTCTTCTCCAATTTCTACAAAATGGCTTAGCTGACACCAGCCTTCATAATCATCATATCTACACTTTACTTTTATCCACTTATCAGTACCATATTCCAAAATTGTGCAACATTCACCAAACAATAACTGGCTCACCATTTCACTTTGATGTGAAGGATCTTTTCTTAAGGGGCTTACCGGTACACAACAACCTGCATATTTCATAATCCTTGTTATTTTAAATATTCAAATTATGGAATTTATTTATGTTTACATCTCATCTGAATATAATCTGCTAATTCTTAATTTTTGCAAAAATTAAACCATATTGATGACAAGGAATTGCTTGATAGGTTTTATGGCGATTACAACAATGACTGGCTTGGAGAATTATTACCAAGGTATACGCTATTATTATTTGGGGTATGCATGAAATACTTAAAAAATGAAGAAGATGCAAAAGACTGTGTTCAGCAAATATTTTTGAAAGCAATTAATGAATTACATAAATATAAGGTTGAATATTTTAAAAGCTGGATATACATGATTGCAAAAAATCATTGCCTGATGAAGCTCAGGGATAAAGGAAAATATCCTGTGGAAATAACAGCGAAAATGGCCGCTACACCTGATGTAAGTGAGGATAAAAAATTATTAGTTGAAAAAGACAATACATTAATTCAATTACAAGCCGCCTTACAACAGCTTAGTAAAGAGCAGCAAGTATGTGTAACTTTGTTCTATCTGGAAAAGAAATCATATACGGAGATCTCAGGTGAAACAGGATATAGTATGATGCAGGTAAAAAGCCATATTCAAAACGGAAAAAGAAATTTAAAGTTATTGCTTGAAAAGAAATTAAATCATGGACGATAAGCTATTAAACATATTATCCCACAGTAATAAAGATATCGATAACCAAAAGGTAATGGATTACTTAAGTGGTAAACTGTCTCCGGAGAAAAAGCATGAAGTTGAAAGAGAAATGGTTAATTCTGATTTTATTAATGATGCAGTAGAAGGTTTGGAAGAAGTAAAAGATAAAAAGGATCTGACTTTTTTTGTAGAGCAACTAAATGCTAATCTTCATAAACAATTAGATAAAAAGAAAAAAAGAAAACAAAAACGTGCATTAAAACAACAGCCCTCAATTTATTTAGCTATTGTGCTTTTATTATTCCTTATAATAATCTGCTTTATCGCCGTAAAAAAATACATGGAAAATTAAATGCATGAATACCGGATTTGACGAACCTATTTACAACTTAATTCGCCCCATCTTAACGGAGGTAATAAAATAAAATTTATCGGGTTTTAATAGTATCAACCTTTGTTCTATCTGCAGCACCTTTTAATTTATCAGCAGCTTTTTCCATTTTGCTTTGTGCAGAATCAACCAGGTCTTTGGCTTCATCCAGTACCTTATCTGTAGTATCTATGTCAGTGCGTGATGTATCTGTGATAGTAGAGTCGGTGCTGGTAGTTTCTGTTTTAGTAGAACTGTCGTTACATGCGGTGATAAAAGAAACAACAATTACAATTGCAATTAATCTTTTCATTTTAAATTATTTTAGTTTATTAATCCATCGCAAGGTAATGGGATATTATGAAATAAGCAACTTGATGGTATTACTATTTCTTTCTAAAAAATATACGTACTGGTACACCTGTCAGTTCGAAACTTTCTCTTAATTTATTTTCAAGATAATTTTTATAAGGTGTTTTTATATCATCAGGGAAGTTACAAAAGAATGCGAAGGAGGGCACCGGCGTTGGCAGCTGCGCTACATACTTAATTTTTACTGCATTTCCGCGAACAACAGGTGCATGATATGCTTCCACTGCCTTCAACATAGTATCATTTAGTTTAGAAGTTGCAATTTTCTGGCTTCTGTTTTTATATACGTCCAACGCAACTTCCATTGCTTTAAAAATTCGTGTTTTTTCAGTGGCTGAAATAAAGAGCACAGGAACATCGCTAAAGGGAGCTAATCGTTTTTTCAGGTCTTTTTCATAATCCCTTGCACTATTCGTTCCCTTTTCTATCAAATCCCATTTATTTACCAGCACAACAATTCCCTTTCCTTTTTTTACCGCAAGCGAAAAAATAGTAAGGTCCTGGGCGGTTAATCCTTTTACAGCATCTAAAAGAAATAAGCAAACATCTGCCTCATCCATTGCTTTAATAGCCCGGATAACAGAATAAAATTCAAGGTCTTCACTTACTTTTGTTTTTCTCCTGATGCCTGCTGTATCAATTAAAATAAATTCTTTATTAAAAAGATTATAAGTAGTATGAATAGTATCTCTTGTTGTTCCGGCAATATCACTTACAATAGTTCTCTCCTGCCCCGTTAGCGCATTCAAAAAAGAAGATTTACCAACATTAGGCTGACCAATAATGGCAAATTTCGGCAGCTCTCCAGTTTCATCAGGCTTTTCATCCGGTATCAATGCACAAACATCATCCAGTAAATCACCAGTACCCGTACCGCTTACAGAGGAAACAAAATATATTTTTTCAAAACCTAAGCTATAAAATTCTGACGCTTCTAAAAGTCTGGCGTGATTATCCACTTTATTTATTACCAGGTAAACCGGTTTTTTGCTCTTCCGCAAAATCTCTGTCATTGATTCATCAAGATTGGTTATACCGGTAGTTACATCACACATAAAAATAATCGCATTAGCTTCTTCCAGGGCTATCAACACTTGTTTTCGTATCTCTCTTTCAAAAACATCAGTGCTGTGCGGTACAAATCCTCCGGTATCAACCACATTGAAAGTTTTGCCTGTCCATTCTGCAATTCCATACTGCCTGTCTCTTGTTACGCCACTAATATCATCAACAATTGCCTTGCGCTGTTCAAGCATGCGATTGAAAAAAGTGCTCTTGCCAACATTAGGCCGGCCAACTATTGCCACTGTATAACTCATTATATTTTAGATTTGCGATGTTTGATGTTTGATGTGAGAGTCCAGGTACCTCAAAATCTTTTGCCAATGGAAGCTCCAAGCCAAGGTACCAGTCCATATTTATTAGCAACTGGCGTAACATTGATACGCCACATTAAATCTTTAGAAGTATGTCTTCTGTAACCAATACTTGGAATGAAGCTTACAAAATGTTCGCCATTTGAATTTTTTGAGTCGCCAAATAATTTTCCGTCAATTTGTGTCCAGGTTACACCAAGTCCTGCATCAATGAATGATTTAGGATTTCTTAATCTGAATAGATAATTAATACCTACAGGAATGGTCAAATAAAAAGAATTTTCTGAATAAAAACCTATCCCAATTCTTGCTCCCAATCCGGGCACTTTTGTTAATTGTCGTTCATAGTTTACAGATCCAAAAAGTCCATTGCCGCCAGCCTCTAAATAAATATCACTTTTTTTAAAAGCTTCCTGACCAAATGTAAAAGCTACAAAAGCAAACATAAAAATTGTTGAAAAGTATTTTCTCATATTTAAGGATTTGTTTAAACAGCGTTCACTATACTTCGCGAAGGTATTGCTTATGTTATTTGCAAATTGGCATTTAACTTTTGGAGATGCTCATAGAAATCAGGGTAAGATTTATTAACTGCTTCAGCATTATGAATTATTGTTTTATCATTAGCTTTTAAAGCAGCAACTGCACATGCCATTGCAATACGATGATCATGATGAGAATGAGCCTCAGCACCCTTTAATTTTCCATAGCCTGCAATTGTCATTTCATCCCTGTTCACTTCAATCTCTACACCCATTTTTTTAAATTCTTCCTGTAAGGTGGCAGAACGATTGCTTTCCTTATGAGTTAATCTGGTAACACCTTTAATGGTGGTTGTTCCTTTGCAATAAGCAGCAAGAGCCACTAAAGGAGGAAAAAGATCAGGGCAATCCGTTGCATCAAACTGAAATGACGTAAGTGCTGCAGGAGAAATTGAAATTTTATTATTATCAACAGAAACTTTTGCACCTGCCATTTTTAAAGCAGAAAGTATTGATTTATCGGCCTGTGAAGAATTTATATCTAAACCATTTAGAGTAATATCACCGGCAATTGCTGCTGCTACTAATAAAAAAGCTGAGCTGCTCCAGTCACCTTCAACAGTATAGTTTACAGTTTGTAGTTTGCGGTTTGTGGTTGGATTGAAATGAAATTCCTGATAATTATTATTTTCAACATTATATCCAAAATGTTTCATCACCTGTAAAGTAAGAGCGATATAAGGTTTGCTTTTAAGATCATTCACTCTTATAGTAACAGGTTTAGTGCATGCTTTGCTATAAGCCATTATTAATCCGGTTAAAAACTGGGAACTCAAAGAGCCATCGATAGTGATATCAGCAGGCTGTAAAGGTCCTTTTATTTTTAAAGGAAGTTTACCATTGTTTGATTGAATTTGAACATTTAATAAAGGGAATATTTCATCAAAGAAATCCATTGGCCGCTGCAACAGGCTTCCGCTTCCATTCAGAATAATTTCCTGTGAACTTAATGCAGCAATTGGAGCAAACATTCTTAAGCCTAATCCGCTTTCACCACAATTAATGGCCTCCCCCCGACCCCCTCCGGTGGAGGGGGAGCCAGGAGCAAAATCCCTACTTGTAATCAGAAATCTATTATTATTCAGAGACGTAACGGTTGCTCCCAACTTTTGAATAACATCTAAAGCTGCAAGATCATCATTGCTTTTGCCGGGATTACTGATAATGGTACCTCCTTCTTTTAATAATGCTGCCGCACATGCACGTTGCATCGAACTTTTAGAAGCCGGCGCATGAATTGTACCCGAAATGGTAGATGGATAAATAGTAACTATCATACCCCTAAATCCCCTAAAGGGGACTTTGCAAATTTTTTTCTAACCTGATTAAATAATTCTTTAAGCTGATGCAAACGAATTTGTTTTACAATTCCTTCTCCTATTTTATTAAGCAGAACAAAATTCATTGTATCCCCTGCTTTCTTTTTATCCATTAATAAAACTTTCCAAACCTTTTCTTTATCAAATTTTAAGTAGACGGGTAGCTTATACTTTTTAAGAAGATCGATGACCCTTTTACCGTCTGTTGCAGAAAAATCATTTATTGTTTCGGAAATTTTACATGCTGCTGCCATTCCAATGCTTATCGCACTTCCATGAGGTAGTTTATAAATATTCTCAATTGCATGCCCGAGTGTATGCCCGAAATTGAGAAGCTTTCTTTCTCCTGTTTCAAATTCATCTCCTGAAACAACATTATATTTTATATCTGCATTTCTTTTTATCAGTTCAGCAACTTTTGCAGGCGAATTCTGAAATTCTTCTATAGAATTATTGGCTAATAATTCAAACATTGCTGCGTCTTTTATACAGGCGTGTTTTATTATCTCAGCAAAACCATTTATCCATTCTTCTTTTGGCAACGTTTTTAAAAAAGAATAATCATACAATAAAAATTCAGGGTGCCGGATAGTACCTATTAGATTTTTATACACCCCTACATCCACCCCATTCTTTCCTCCAATGGCTGCATCAACCATGGCTAAAATCGTGGTAGGCAAAAAAGCAAACTTAATTCCTCTCATATAAACCGAAGCCGTATACCCAGCTATATCAGTAATGACTCCTCCACCAATGCCAATAATAAAAGTTTCCCTATCTGCCTGTAATTTTATTAATTCACTGATAACATGGTCAACAGTTGATTGTTGTTTATTTTTTTCTCCCGGCTTTATTGCAATTACTTTCCAGCCTTTAAAGGTTTCTTTATAGATTGACGCAATGTTATCATCAGTTATAATTATTGCATTCTCTTGTGAAACTAACTTTTCCAACAAAGAAAAATCAGCGTCAAAATAACAGTCAACTGCTTTGGAAGAAAACTTATATTGTTTTTTACCCATTAATCATTCATTATTTTGTTCTGGTGATTTATACTCTCAAGATGAACTGCATCAAAATATTTAGTTATAAACTCCTTGCTTAATCCTAAATGCTCTCCTTTTTTAAATGCTCTCTCCAGAATATCATTCCAACGATTGGTTTGAAGAATAGTGATATTATTTTCCTTCTTATATTCCCCAATTTTATCTGCAATTTTCATTCGCTGACCAATCAATGTGAGTAATTCATCATCAATATGGTTTATCTGTTCTCTTAAAGTAGCCAATGCTGTTATAAATTCCTTTGCATCCGTATTTTCTGAACGCCAGATAAGCTCCTCCAGCATTTCTGCTAAACGTTCCGGAGTTATTTGTTGCTTTGAATCGCTCAAGGCATTGTCAGGGTCAATATGGCTTTCTATCATTAATCCGTCAAAATCAAGATCAATACTTTTTTGTGCAATTCCCTGAAGCATCGTCCTATTACCACATATATGGGAAGGATCACAAATCAATAACATATTGGGATATCGTCTTTTCATTTCGATGGGCAAATGCCACATAGGTGCATTACGATATTCCATATTACCATAATTTGAAAAACCACGGTGTATCATGCCTATTTTTTCAATACCTATCTTTTGCAAGCGTTCAATAGCGCCACACCACAGATCAAGATCCGGATGAACAGGATTTTTTATCAAGACAGGAATCTCAACACCACGTAATGCATCAGCAATAGCCTGCACACTAAAGGGATTTACTGTTGTTCTTGCACCTATCCATAAAACATCCACATCAAAGTGCAATGCATCCTCAACATGTTTTGCCGTTGCTACTTCCACAGTAATTTGCAAGCCTGTTAATTTTTTCGCTTTATCAAGCCATGCCAGGCCTTTTGCACCAATCCCTTCAAACATGCCCGGCTTTGTCCGTGGCTTCCATATACCTGCACGTAGCATATCTACCTTATTTGTTTTAGCAAGGCGTGTAGCGGTTTCTACCACTTGCTCTTCTGTTTCTGCACTGCATGGGCCGCTTATAATGAGCGGCCGTTTATTCCATTTTTCCTGCAATAATTCTTTTTTTGTTTTTGCTTCTGTTTGCATTATTAAATTATTTTTTTGTTATCAGCATTTGCTTTTCATGTCATCATCGTTGTGTCACTCACTTCAACTTTTAGTTCTTTATTCATCCAATCCTCAAAACTCATTTCAAATTTTATTTCGCCTTTTCCATGTACACCCACTTCTTTCCACCCATTCATCCTGTAAAATGTTTCTGCCTTGGAGTTTGGCGAAGTTCCAAGCCAGATTTTTTCATTTGTCTTACAAAAATACCAGTCGAGCATTTCTTTGTGTAAACGCTTTCCAATTCCTTTGGCTTCATACTCAGGATGCACAAACAAGGCCCAGATATTTTTTTCTTTGATATCAACAATAGAAAATGCTACAACTGTTCCTTCAATCTCACATACCCAGCCTTTTCCACGTACAGTTAAAAACTCTTCGCAATCTTTATCAGTTACCAGTGCAGGATCGGACAGAATATTTTCCTTTACTGAATGTCTTACAACCTGTATTTGCGGTATATCATTCACCTTTGCTTCTCTAAAGATCATTTTAAAATTCGTTTTATCTTATTCGCATTTTCCATAAGCTCGGTTAAGTATTCCAAATTTTCTTTTTCCAAACTCGATTTAAATTTTCTTAACTGGGATATATGTTCATTCAAAACATCCAGTACATTTTCCCTGTTCTGCATAAAAATTGGTGCCCACATAGCAGGGTTACTTTTAGCTAAACGAACTGTACTTTCAAACCCACCACCTGCCAGTTCGAAAATGGCGTCTTCTTCTCTTTCTTTTTCCAACACTGTATTTGCCAATGCAAAAGAAGTAATGTGGGATATGTGACTCACATATGCTGCATGAGTATCATGACTTTCAGCATCCATATAAATGATATGCATTCCAAATGCTTTATAAATCTCTTCTACAATATTTAATGCAGCAAAATCGCTTTTTTCTTTTTCACAGATAACGCATGCTCTATCCTGAAAAGCATCCCTTACTGCCGCTTCCGGCCCGCTATATTCCGTACCCCACATAGGATGAGTTGCAACAAAACGCCTACGCATTGGATGATCCTTCAGCGATTGGCACAATCTATATTTAGTAGACCCTGCATCAGCAACAATTTGCTTATCATTTACGAGGGCCATTATTTGTTCCATTACAGTGATAGTTACATCAACCGGAATGGCTACATAAATAAAGTCACTTTGCCTTACTGCATCTTCTAAGGATAACGCCTCATCAATTATTCCCAGTTGAAGCGCCTTTTGTAAACTTGCTTCAGTTTTACTAACACCAATTATTTTTTTGGCAAAACCCTTTTCCTTCATCGCCAGGGCAAATGATCCGCTTATTAAACCAACCCCAACTATAGTTATAATAGCCTCCTCTAAATCTCCGCCAAAAGGGGAGACTTTTGAAGAATCTAAATTTTGATTTTCTTTCATTTATCTTACTGTTTTATAGTCCTCCCTTTAGGGAAGATTTAGGAGGGTTTTATTCGTTGTATAGCCTCTTCAATCTTTTCTTCAGTTGTACATAAACTCACCCTAATATATTTGTTACCCGCACTTCCAAAAATACCACCGGGTGTTACGAATACATTGGATGCGGACAAAACCTTATCGCTTAATTGATATCCATCTTTATAGCCTGGAGGAACAGATGCCCAAACAAATAAACCTGCCTGGTTTTTATTAAAAAAACAATTAAGCAATTCAAGTAATTTAAAAACCCTTTTCCTTCTTGCCCTATATACGTTATTTACCTGATCATGCCATTCCTGCCCCAACTCCAATGCCTTTGCAGCAGCCAGTTGTACAGGTAAAAACATACCACTATCCATATTACTTTTAAAACGTAACACACCATCTATTTTCTCCTTTGCACCAACCAGCATTCCAATCCGCCAACCTGCCATATTATGGCTCTTACTGAGAGAATTTAATTCTATCACAACATCTTTTGCGCCATCTACGCTAAGCAAACTCATTGGATGATCATTTAAAATAAAACTATAAGGATTATCATGAATAATAAGAATGTTATGCTTTTTGGCAAAGGCAACCAATTGAACAAATAATTTCTTAGTTGGTAATTTTCCCGTGGGCATGTGAGGATAATTCACAAATATTAACCGTACATTTTTAAGATCATTCTTTTCTAATTCTTCAAAATCCGGAAACCAATTATTTTTTTCTATAAGATCATATTCTACAAGATTTGCTCCTGCAATTGTTGCGGCGCTTCTGTAAGTTGGATAACCCGGATTTGGAATTAAAACTATATCTCCTTCATTAAGAAATGTCATGCATATATGCATAATACCCTCCTTGCTTCCAAGGAGTGGAAGTATTTCTGTATCAGCATTCAATTCAACATTATACCATTTTTTATACCATTTAAAAATTGCATTTCGCAATACAGGGCTCCCTTTATAATTCTGATAGCCATGCTGATTTGGCTTTAATGCTTCTTCCTGTAAAGTCTTAATCACATCCGGATGAGGTGGCAGATCCGGACTTCCAATGCCCAGATTGATGACATTTCTACCAGCTTTATTCATCTCATCAATTTGCCGTAATTTCTGAGAAAAATAATATTCGCAAATTCCTTCAAGTCGTTTTGCAGTTTCCATTTACTTACCATTTTTGTAAACACCGTATACCTTCAGATCTTTAGTTAAAGGCTTAATATTTTTTATTACCATATTGAACTGGTTTATATTTTCAAATTCCAGATCAGCATGAAAAGAATATTTCCAATCACTACCAGGGATAGGCATGGACTGCAGCTTACTTAAATTTATATTGCCCTCAGCAATTTTGGCAAGCACCTTTACCAAACTTCCTTTTGAGTGATCAGTAGTAAAAATTAATGAAGCTTTATCAGCATTGTCAATTGGTTCTACTACATCTGTATGTTGCAAAACCAAAAACCTTGTGTAGTTATTCTTAAGTGTGTGAATGTTTGGTGCAATAATATCCAATTGAAAAAGATCAGCGGCTAAGCTGCTGGCAATAGCTGCAATATGTTTGCTCCTGTGTTGATGAATGTGTTTTGCACTGAGAGCCGTATCTTCTGTCTCGATCAATTTCCAATTATGCTTTTCAAGGAATTCTATACACTGCAGTAAAGCCATAGGATGCGAATGAACCTCACGAATATCTTCAAGCTTTATTCCCGGATTTACCAAAAGGTTTTGCTTTATTCGCAGATAAACCTCACCTATAATTTTTAAATTGGTTTTTTGTAACAAGTTATAATTAGGTAAAATACTTCCGGCAATAGAATTTTCTATTGCCATAACTCCTCCTTCACATATCTTTTTATCGGCAGCAACTTTTACCACTTCTCTAAATGTTGAACAACAGATTACTCCCACATCTTTAAAGAATTGCTGAGCTGCCACCTGGTGAAAGCTACCTTCAAACCCCTGTATTGCTATTCTTTTATTCATATACAAAAGAAAATCCCGACCTTTTTAGCCGGGATTTTATTTTAAATCTGTTATTTCAGTTTAACATAAGCATCCCGGGCTATTTATAAAATAGTAAGTAAAATAAAAACCGGTATTTGCTTTTGTAAATTTCATTACCTGTATCCAAAAATAGTAAAGAGTTTTTAGATTACCAATCTAAATATTTAATTTCTTCTCTCAACAAAAAAAGCCGCTCTATAAGAACGGCTGTAAATATCCTGGTATCAAGATCAATTTAACGAGTAGTTGTGTCAATTGGAGTAATTGCTGCACTATCAACTGAAAGATTTGTAGAATCAGTAGTTG
>MWVW01000010.1_pt1 | contig 50147 bp, 53 predicted proteins | sample 1047191 | NCBI WGS metagenome assembly MWVW01 (sample SAMN06349985, study PRJNA376086) | soil metagenome | isolation source: MtG22-5 sample Antarctic (ecotone) | place: Antarctica
TGTTTATTGGTGCTCAACATAATAATAACAAAAGAGATTACGGATAAAACCAGCGTAAATGCAATATTGCCTGTAACGTTTGCTGAGCCAGGTATTAAACCAACCAGGTTGTTTATAAGGATGAAAAAGAAAACCGTAAGCAGGTAGGGGAAATATTTTTTGTATTTCTTGCCCAGGTTTGGCTTTGCAACCTCATCTCTAACGAAAGTGATAATAGGCTCTATTAAATTCTGTACTCCTTTTGGTGCAGTGGTTACGCCTTGTCCGCTCCTGTATTTTTTTGCCATATACAACATTACCCAAACCAATAATCCAAGTGCCAAAAACATTTGAACAACGTTACGAGTAAGAGAAAAGTCATACACTTTTACGGTGTTATCTATGTCACCATTTTCTTTTACAGCAACAATTTGTTCTGCTGAATATTTTTTTGGGTCAAGTTTTTGGTCAGTTATTTTATCATTTGTAATAATATCATAACCTTTATAAGAATGCTCTCCATGATGAAATTTGGAGGACATGAAAATATCGAGGCCCTTTTCTTTCGAGTAAAGAATTACAGGTAGCGGGATAGTGGCATGATGTTCTTTACCATCACTGCCTTTATAGGATAAAAAATGAAATTCATGAGCATCTAAAACGTGGCCAAAAATTACCTTATTAGCATCAAAGCCTTCCTTTTTAGGCTTTTCGGCTTTATGTTTTTCTTCATGCCTTTCCTGTGCAAAACACGTATTAGAAAAATTTATTAAAAATAAGCTGAAAACGGCTACCAATATAGTTTTACTGCACTTTGCCATCATACCCTTTTCTGATTTTGGCGCAAAGATAAGGCTGGAAAGGGGAAATTAAAAATTAGAATGGAAATAAATTGAGAGTAATACTAACCATAGATAAGGTTTCCGTACTTTGAATCATCAAAATAAAAAAGCAATGCTGGTTCCTGTTATAGATTATTTTAATAGCATTACGCCTTTACCTGAGGAGCTGATTAATGACCTTGTAAAGTTTGCAGTTATAAAAGAATTTAAAAAAGATGATTTTATTCTAAAAGCAGGGGAAGTATCCAACTATACATCCTGGATCTTAAAGGGCCTGGTGCGCAGTTATTATGAAAAAGAAACAGAAGAAGTTACTACTAAATTTTTATGGGAAGGGGCACCAATTACATCTATATATAGTTATTATAGAAGGAAACCCGGTAATGAAAATATTGTAGCATTGGAGGATACACAAGTGGCCAGCATGCATTATGATCACATGCAGTATCTCTACAAAACGCATCCGGCTTTTAATTTCATCGGCAGGGTAGTGACAGAGCAATATCTATATATGTTGGAAATTGAAGTTTATAATTTGAGAAAACAAAAAGCAGAGGACCGCTATAAATTTATTGTTAAACACTTTCCTCATTTATTACAAAGGGTACCCTTGAAATATTTAGCTACCTATTTAGGGATGAACCTGGAAACATTGAGTCGCATCAGAGCCAAAAAGTAATAGGGTTCAAGTTTGACTTTTGTCAAATTCTTTTTTTGATAGAATGAATTTGACTTTTGTCAACTACATTGACCTGGTAATGGTATTTCTTTGAATAAATAAAAATTCATGTGTATGGAATACAAATCACCCCTTTCAATGCTTTATCATTGGGAAAAACATACGCCAGATGAAGTTTACCTTAAACAGCCTATTAATGATGTATGGCATACCTGGACTTGGAAACAAACAGCTGGAGAAGTAAGACAATTAGCTGCAGCTCTTATAGCCATACAACTTCCGCCCAACAGCCATATAGCAATGATTTCCAAGAACAGTGCCCATTGGATTATTGCAGACCTCGCAATTATGATGGCTGGTCATGTATCTGTTCCTCTTTATCCAAATTTACAGGCAACAACTATTCAGCAAATATTAGAACATAGCGAGGCAAAGTTGTTACTGGTGGGCAAACTCGACGACTGGGATTCTATGAAAGCCGGGGTGCCTGAAAGTTTAAAATGTATCTCTTTACCTTTTTGTAATCATGATGGATGTGAATCCTGGGTAAGTTTTACAAGTATTCATCAACCCTGTAAGGAAAACTTAGATAGAAAGGAGACTGATACCTGCTCGATTGTTTATACATCAGGAACTACCGGGTTACCGAAAGGTGTTATGTTCACTTTCAAAAGCTTTAGTTTTTCAGCACAGCATGCAACAGCGCATCTCAGCCTTAAAAATACGGAGCGATTTTTCTCTTATCTCCCGCTTTCACATATAGCCGAAAGAATGCTGGTTGAAATGATAAGTTTGTACGCAGGCGCACAAGTTTATTTTGCAGAATCCTTACAAAAATTTCCAAAAAATTTAGCAGAAGCAAAGCCAACAGTTTTTTTGGGAGTGCATCGAATATGGACAAAATTTCAACAGGGTATTCTATCCAAAATGCCACAGAAAAAATTGGATGTTCTACTGAAGATTCCCATATTATCGGGTATCATTAAAAAGAAAATCAAAAGTGGTCTTGGATTAAGCAAAGCTTCTACTATTTTAACCGGTGCTGCACCTACCCCTCCTTCTCTTATAAAATGGTATAAAAGCATTGGTATAAAAATTCAGGAAGCCTATGCGATGACCGAGAACTGCTGTTATTCTCATGTAACCTTAAATAAAAAAATTAAAATAGGTTTTGTTGGACAGCCATTGCCACAATGTGAAGTTAAATTAGGAGAGAATAATGAAATTCAAATTAAACATGAAGCTCTGATGGCAGGATATTACAAAGATGCGGAGATGACAAGTGCAGCCTTTACTGATGAGGGATTTTTAAAAACTGGAGATGAAGGTTATATTGATGAGGAAAAATTTTTAAAAATAACAGGCCGGGTAAAGGATATATTTAAAACAGCTAAAGGAAAATATGTTGCGCCTTCACCTATCGAAATGAAATTCTCCATCAATCATGACCTGGAGCAGGTATGCGTGGTTGGTTCCGGACTGCCACAGCCTATTGCATTAATTACATTATCTGAAAAAGGTAGAAAAAGAAAGGCAGAAGTAATTAATGATGACATAAAAGAAACTCTTAACAATATTAACTCTACACTGGATGGCCATGAAAAAATAGATAAAGTAGTAGTGCTGCAAGATGAATGGACGATAGAAAATAACCTGCTCACCCCTTCTTTTAAAATAAAGCGTAATGAAATTGAAAAAAAGTATACGGAATTTTACGCATCGTGGTTAAACAGTAAAGGTGATGTTACATGGCAGAAGTAGTATAAACTATGATTAAACAATTTTAATAAAACAAAGTTTATGAAAAACAGTGTCTGGAATACAAGGAAAATCATTCTTGCTGTAAGTATTATTTTGCCTTTTACCTTCTTTCCATTTATATTATTAGATTATCTGGGTATAGAAACTTATCTGATCGGTAAAATTCGGGGAGTCTTTATGTTTACCTATCTTATTCAAATTTTATTACCTATAGTTATTTTAATATTGTATATAAGGAGTAATGAAAATCGCAAGCAATTACTTTATGCAGCAATTATATCAATTGTCACAATTATAATGCTTTTTATAACAGTTATATCTAACCTATGATTATTAAACCTGCAACAGATTTAAATGAGTTTTTGCAGATCCATGATCTTAATTATAAAACTTTTGTTGAGGAAATTCCTCAGAACCAGCCTAATCGTGAAAAAATACTGATAGATAAATTTCATATGAAAAATCATTACATAATTGCAAAAAGAGATGATAAAGTAATAGGCATGGTCTGCTACAACTGGAAACGTCCATTTTCCTTAGATGAAAAAATAAATGATTTAGATCGACATCTCCCAAAACACTCAAAGCTGGCAGAGATCAGGTTACTTTCAATTTGTAATGATGAACGTAAAACCATGGTTGCTTACCGGCTATTTCAATATTTAAGTACTTTGCTAATACAACAAGGAACCGATGCAGCAGTTATTTCAGGAACTACCAGGCAAATCAGATTATATACCCGTATGGGATTTATTCCTTTCGGTAGTTTAGTAGGTTCCGGGGAGGCTCTTTATCAGCCAATGTATATCACTTTAAAAGATCTGCGATATGATTTCAAAAATAGTTAATTTAAGTACTGGCCCCGTAGCTATATCATCCCAAGTGATGAAAGCTTTACAAAACGCTCCTATTTCTCACAGATCGCAAGAGTTCAAACAATTGTATTGTAAAACTACAGATCTTCTAAGCAAATCATTTCATGTGCAGGAAACTTTTCTTCTTTCAGGAAGTGGAACTCTTGCAAATGAGGTCATGCTTCAGGAGATCAAATGCATAGATGGGGATGGATTGATTCTTTCTAATGGGGAATTTGGAAACAGGCTAATTAATCAGGCACGGGCTAATCGATTAAAATTTATAGTCCATCAACTGGATTGGGGTACGTCGTTTAATTTTCAGGAAATTGAACAGATAATAATTCACAAATCAATTAAATGGATATTATTCTGTCATTGCGAAACATCTACAGGTGTTGTAAATGACTTGAATGAGTTAACCATATTAGCTAAAAGGAACGATTGCCTTTGTTTTGTTGACTGCATGAGTACGGTTGGTACAATGCCGCTAAATCTATCTAAGGTAACTATGGCTACAGCCTCTTCAGGAAAGGGGCTGGCCTCAATTCCGGGACTGGCGGTTGTTTTCTCAAATATAAAGCCTTCGTTAAAGAAAAGCACTCCGGTTTATTTAGACCTAAGCCACTATTCAATAAAATCCGGGATACCGTTCACTATTTCTTCTAACCTTTTACAAGCATTGCACACTTCCATTTGCCAAAAGCTTCAGGAAGAGCAGTTTGAATTGATAAATGAATACGGAAAACAATTTTTTAAAATATTAAATAGCTATGATTCCGTTCCTTTCAGTAATAGCAGTACAAAAGTATTTACTATAGTAGAATCGGTAAAGAGAGAACCAAATTTAGTTTCTTATTTAAGAGGCAAACAGTTATTGTTAAGTGAGGAAAGTGATTATTTGAAGAAAAGGCGTTGGTGTCAGTTAGCTACTTTTGGATATTATAGAGAAACTCAATTAAAATATGTGTTGAAGACTTTAAAGCATTCTTTCCTTTCATAATTTATTTACCGGAAGGTACAACTGCAATTATTTTATTTTGAGAATATCTCCTCAGCATTCTCCTGCTGTGCAAACTGCATTTTATGTAGCTGGTAATAGGATCCCTGTTTTTCTAAAAGCTCGTTGTGGGTTCCCATTTCTTTTATCTCTCCTTTATCCAAAACCAGAATCTTATTTGCTTTTCTTATGGTAGAAAGACGATGGGCAATAACAATTGAGGTTCTCCCATAAATAAGTTTATCTATCGCCTGCTGAATTAATATCTCGCTTTCTGTATCTATTGAAGATGTTGCTTCATCGAGAATTAGAATAGAAGGGTTGTATAATAGTGCTCTGATAAACGATAATAATTGCCTTTGCCCGAGAGATAGCGTTGCGCCTCTTTCCATAACATTGTAATCATAGTTGCCCGGCAGCTGCATAATAAAATTATGAACACCGATTAACTTTGCAGCTTGTATTACTTCTTCCTTTTTTATGTTTGTGTTCCGGAGCGTTACGTTATCATAAATCGATCCGCTGAATAAAAAAACATCCTGCAACACAACGGCTATATTACTCCTCAGGTAATCTAAATTATACTGGCTGATATCAGTATCATCAATTTTAATTTTACCTTTTTGAATATGATATAAACGGTTAAGCAAACTGATGATGGAGGTTTTCCCGCTGCCCGTATGCCCAACAATGGCAAGCGTTTCTCCCGCTCGTATACTAAATGAAATATCTTTTAAAACGTACTGCTCATCATTGTATGCAAACCATACTTTTTCAAATTCAACTTTGCCCTTTAATTTTTCAGAAGAGGTTATTTCTTTCTCTGTTGTGGGTACAAAATCTTCATTCTCCAACACTTTAAACACCCGCTCACTTGCCACCATTCCCATTTGCAGCACATTAAATTTATCTGCGATTACACGCAATGGCCTGAACAATAAATTCAGGTACATTATAAATGAGATAATAACTCCTGCATTAAAAGAATTATTAGCTCCCCACCAAACTAAAAGCCCGGTAGAAAATGCCAGCACAATTTCTACCACAGGAAAAAAAACTGAATAAGCCAGGATAGCCCTGATGTTTGCATTGCGATGCTCCATGTTGATCTTTTTAAATTTTTCAAACTCTTTATCTTCTACAGCAAAAGCCTGTACCACCGCCATCCCCGTAATATGTTCCTGAACAAATGCATTAAGATTGGCCACTGCATTACGTACGGCAATAAAAGATTTATTCACGCTCTCTTTAAAAAAATAAGTAGCTATTATTAATATGGGGAATGGAGCAAGGCTTATTAATGCAAGCCTCCAATCAACATAGAACATAAAACACAAAATTGAAACTATAGAAAGTATATCTGCAATGATCGGGATAAGTCCATCAGAAAAAATATCGTTTATGGATTCAACATCATTTACTGTTCTTGTGGTTAATGTACCAATCGGCGTTTTATCAAACTGGGAAAGATTTAAGCCCAGTACTTTTTTATAGACAGTAACCCTTAGATCTTTAATAACTGACTGGCCAAGCCATGCAGTGATGTAGGTGAAATAAAAACGAAGACCTGTTTCAAATAAAAGCATTCCTATCTGGATCACAGTTATAAGTATGAGCCAGTAAGTATCCTTATCCTTAATAAAATTATTTACTGTGTATTGAATAAGAAAGGGCCTGAGTGGTGATATTACAGCTAAAATAACAGAGAGGAAAATGGAAGTATATAATATCCTTTTGTAGGGTATGGCAAATTTAAATACTTTTTTAAGCAGCCTGATATCGAATACTTTCTTCCCTTTTTTTTTTGATGGCATTAAGCAAATTTAGGCGGAAAGATGAAAACCATCGTTACCGTGAGAGTGAAACGTGAAAAAATATAAACGCAAAATGTAACGTATGTCTTTCCCGGTTGCTGCCGTTTGATGTTTTACGATTTATGTGCCTCCTGCTTTTGAATAAGCCTTGATAAATAATGCACCAAGATTTTTATGAGGGGGGATGTAATCATCAAAAAGATCTTTTTTATCTCTTCCGGCTTTTGATAATATAACTTCCAAGTTATTCCACATCTGGCGCCAGTCAATATTTTTGCCGGCACGTAACGTATTATTGATAGCCTCAATAATCGGTTTATTTACATCCCTTGCACCTGTTTGCTTGGAAGAAATTATATGGGCCTCAGGGGCATTTTTCAAAATCTCCTTTAAATTATTATACCCACCGCAAGAACCCAGCATAATTATTTTTGCAGAAAATGGTAATTGTTTGATGGTGTATTTTAAGTGATAGCTATGACCCCGGTGAACCACAAAGGTAGGCCTGAGATTATTTACATCAAGATAATCTATGAGTGCTGATTGTGCCTGGGCATCTTTATCAGTCTCATTGTCCAATGGGCGGTTCGCAAATATCCATACGGGTTTGCCTTTTAATGATTTTATCTCTACCCATTGTTCTTTTACTGTACGTTTCCACTCTGTAGAAGGAAAAGAGGATAAAAAGCTTGTATAAGACCCTTTACCATCTTCGTCTCCATAAAAAAATACCTGCTCAATAATTCTCCCTGTATCATCTGCCAGTGTACTATTTTCAACTGTATATATAGGCGGGATGCCAATTTCTTTTGATAGGTCTATATGGTTTGTAGAATCGCCGGAAAGAAAGATTGTTTTTAAAAGATTATATATTTTTATACCCCGCGCATTTCCATTTTTTATGCACCGCTGTTCATTATCTGACACATATTTAAGCATAGACCTAAGCAGTACAGGGTTACGGATACTGCCATAAGAATCTGCAACATCTACCGCATCTTCAAAATCATCTTCTGATGATGAACTTTCTAAATTGGCAACAAATCCTTTCATTAATGTTTCTGAGTTATTTTTCATAGTTCTTAAAAATGTATCCAGCCTGTTATAGCCTGCTGCCATTTTTATGAACTTTTTAAAATGATCAAAATTCACTGACATAAGCAATGAATCTCCGTGGGGCCTTTTACCCATTCGATTAAGCATATAATCAAATGCATGCTTATAGCTTGATGTATAAATGTCGTTTTCACTTAATACCAGCATATAATAAAGATCCCTGGGATCAAGCGGCGCAATTGCTTTAAATCTTATTGCCGGATTACTAACATCATGCAGGTTATTAATTGGTGTAACAAAATGAAGTATAGTCCTGTTTTTAAGCATATCCGTTAACCCGTTTACACCAAGCATTGCTACAGGTGTATCCTTATTAACCAACCGGCTATAATAATCAATTTGAGTTTTTACTAATAATTTATAATATCCTACACTATCATATTTTGTACTATCAGTTCCAACGAATTTGGATATACTTTCTATTGTTTGCTTTCCACTGATAAGGTCATCTAAAAAAGGAAAATAAAATAAAGCATCTTTCCTGCTACTTAGCTGAACAATTGTTTTAATTCGGTTATCCGGGTTTCTTTTTATCAACTTCCCTTGGGGACTGCTTATTGCCTGTGCATAGTTATATATTTGAACGGGGCTTCTGCGATAGGCGGTCATTACAAGTTCATCAGCAAATGGCTCATCTACATAAGGGCCAATACTTGATAAAATTTTATCCGGATGGAGTTCGATATACTTTAAAAATAATATTTTTCTTGTTTCTTTATATCCGGGATTTTCTTTAAAAATTTCCGAGTTAATAACACCAACATTGTAATGAGCCTGACTAATATAAGATGCCATATTTTCTCCCATGAGATTGGCCTTTAAAATATCGGTGAAATTGCTTACCAATTGAGGCGTAAGTGTAGGTGCAAGCTTGTGGGATTTAACGTTTGTTGTAAAACTTTTTACGAGATTTTCTATATATCTTAAATATCTTTTTTTCTCGTTATCAGTATCAAGTACCTGGTTAAGCTCTACATCATTTCTTAATTTATTTACTTTTCTTATAATTGCATCTGTAACCTGCATATTTACTTCCTCTAAAGCAGATACTTTTATAATGCCATCTATTTTGCCATCTATTTTATCGGCTTTTTGTTGTTCAGCTTTTATTTTATCATGAAATAGCTGCCTTTTTAAAGGAACATTTGTTGTATCCCCATAGGCGAAGGTGAAAATGGGGATCAGTAAGGTTATAAGTGAGTAAAAAAAATTCTTCATAATATATTGCTCTAATGCAAAAATAGTTCCCATTGAGGGGTCCGTAAGCAGCCAACCTTCAATTAAGATAGCAAATACTTACTGTATAGCTGCATGTTATAATGTATTAACCTTTTTTTATGAAGGCAAACATTTTACAACGCTACTATCAGATGATAATCCGTTTTTTAAGAGCATGCGATTTTCCGTTTGCGCCCTTCATGCCTGCCGCCCTCAAACTCCGTATGCATAAATATATCAAGCATTTTTTCTACATCGCCTTCTCTTACAAATCGGGAAGGAAGACATATTATATTTGCATCATTATGTTTTCTGGCTAGTTCAGCAAGTTCTTCGCCCCAGCAAATAGCTGCTCTTATATGTTGATGTTTATTAGCGGTAATAGCTACACCATTGGCACTACCACAAAGTAATATACCAAAAGCGGTTTCATTGTTTTCAACAGAAGTTGCTACAGGATGGGCAAAGTCAGGATAATCTACAGAATCAATAGAATAGGTACCAAAATCCTTATATTCCAATCCCTTGCCTTCCAAAAAAGAAATAATGTCTTCCTTGTATTCAAATCCTGCATGATCGCATCCAATTGCAATTGGCTTTGATAAATTAAATGGTGACATAACTGACAAATTTTATATACCTAAAGTTAGATATAAAAAACAGGATTGGATAGTTAAAGATTAATGCAAATCTTTTTTAAAAATTTCAATGGGCGATACAGAAGATGAAAATATTTTATCCAGATTACCCTTTTCATCAATAAGGTATTTATAAAAATTCCAGGAAGGTTCCCTGTTATTCCAGCCATTTTTAGTTGCATCTGTTAGCCATCGATATACAGGTTGTTTATTATTTCCTGTAACATGATCTTTATGAAATAACGGAAAGGTTACACCAAAATTTATTTTACAAAAGTCTTCAATTTCTTCATCGGTACCTGGCTCCTGCCCGCCAAAATCATTTGAAGGAAAACCAAGTATAGTAATTTCATCTTTATCCTGCCTGTAAAGCTGTTCCAATTCTTTGTATTGTGGTGTAAACCCACATTGACTGGCAAGGTTAACAAGTAAAATTTTTTTGCCCCGGAATTCTTCAAAGTTTACTACTTCGCCACTATTAGATGTTGCGACAAAACTGTAAAAGCTTTCCGGGGAATCTATTTTCATTTTATTTGTAGTTATACCAATGCCTAATCCCGTTTGCTTTGAAATTTTCATCCGAAGCCTGTAGAATTTTGTGGCTATTGATCTTAAAATACTCATAATACCACAATTCTACATGTTTCTTCCGGTTCTTTTAGTTGTTTTATCTTCTTCAGGCCGAAGAATATCCGAAGTAGGTCTACCTTTATTATCTGTTTCTTTACTTCCACCTAATGCCAGCTTCCGCCCCTGATTAGAGGTTCTCGATGTATCTACAGTTTGCTTCTTTTTATTATTCCCTGATTTTTTATTTAAAGTTGCCATATAGTAAATTTTAGCTCTTAAAACCATTTCAAATTTCCTGCCGCATTACCCCTAAATTTGTTCTAAACCGCAGCAAAACATGCCGGAAAGCGACGAATTTTATATGAGGCATGCATTAAAAGAAGCCCATAAAGCTTATTTGGATGGCGAAGTGCCTATTGGTGCCCTTGTTGTTATGCAGGATAAGATTATTGCCCGTACACATAACCAGGTAGAAAGATTAAGCGATTCTACAGCCCATGCCGAAATTATTGCGCTTACTTCTGCTTATAATTTTTTAGGAGCTAAATATTTACCCGAAGCAACTTTATATGTTACCATTGAGCCCTGCCTTATGTGTGCAGGGGCTATGTATTGGGGGAAAATCAGTAGAATTGTTTATGCGGCCGATGACGAAAAAAATGGCTATAGAAAATATCTGAACCCAGGATTTAAAAATCCTTTCCATCCAAAAACTGAAATTGTAAGCGGTATTTGCAAAGATGAATGCGCAGCATTAATAAAACAATTTTTTAAAGCAAGAAGATGACCTCACCCTTACCATTTCCTTTGGAGAGGGGATTGTCGTGATAAGGAAATAATTTATTACCTTAATCTTTTACAATATTATACAGGTAAATTTGCAGTCAATCATTTTTATAACATTAAAACATATTTTATGGCATTTACAGTACCGGCTCTGCCTTACGCTTACGAAGCATTAGAGCCACACATCGATAAACAAACAATGCAGATCCATCATGATAAGCATCACCAGGCTTACGTTGATAATTTAAATAAAGCAATTGCAGGAACAGAAAACGAAAATAAAAGTATTGAAGAATTAATGAAGAATGCCGGAAGTATCAGTCCTGCTGTTAGAAATAATGGCGGCGGACACTGGAATCATACTTTCTTCTGGGAAAGCCTTGCACCCGGTGCAGGTGGAAATCCGGAAGGAAGGTTAGCGGATGCGATCAATGAATCATTCGGCTCATTCGAGGGGTTTAAAGAAAAATTTAATGCAGCAGGAATAACACGTTTTGGAAGCGGATGGGCATGGCTTGGTTCACAAAATGGTAAACTGGTAATTTGCTCAACACCAAACCAGGATAATCCTTTAATGGACGTAGGTGAATGTAAATGCACACCAATACTTGGTTGCGATGTTTGGGAACATGCCTATTATCTAAAATATCAAAATAAGCGTGCAGATTATTTAAACGCTTTCTGGAATGTGGTGAATTGGAAAAAGGTGGCTGAGAGATTTAAACCCTAAATCCTAAGGGAACTTGCAAATATTCATTTCTATCCGCAGCATTTATTTTTGTTGCGGATTTTTTTCCTTAGTGATTTAATAAAAAGAGGGCAATGAATATTGGCCTTCTTTATCCCAATAATCCTATAATCCCATAAATCATGGTTCAGACAATTACGGCACAGGATCATGGCCGTGTCCGCCCCACGGATTGCATCTCGCAATTCTTTTTATGGTAAGCCACAACCCCTTTATAGCTCCATATTTTTTAAAGGCTTCGATTCCATATTGTGAACACGTAGGAGTAAACCGGCATTGGGGACCCAACCACGGTGAGATGATCCACTGGTATAATTTTATTAAAAATATAAACGGAAGACTAAGTATTTGCAGCAATGCCTTCATCAGCAATTTTATTTAATCGTTTTAAAACAGCTTGCATTTTTTCAGCTACTTCTTTATACTCCGGAATAGAATTGCCTGTATAAATGAAAAATACTGCCATACATTTATTACTTTTCATTAAGTTTTCAGTTAACGAACTTTTTTGTAACCGGTAAGCTTCTCTAACTAATCTTTTTATCCTGTTTCTGTCAACTGCTTTCTTAAAATATTTCCCGCTTACAGCAAAACCACTTTGTAATGGAGTAATATTTTCTTTAGAAAAAATATATAATACCCTGAATGGAAAATTAGAAAATGAAATGCCCTGCTTAAACAAAACTTCAATAAGCTTACGACTTTTAAGCCTTTCTTCTTTTTTAAATGTATATCGTTGTTCTATGATGATCTTTTTCAACAAATATCTTTATATTCTTCGATATCGCCGATAGCAATTGGAGAGAATCGCATGAATAAAAAAAGTCCCGCACTTGCCGGGACTATAAATTATTACCTCACCCCAACCCCTCTCCTTATGTAGAGGGGTAAGGAATTATTTTTTATCAACATGCTCATCAGAAACAGAAAGTTTATGCCTTCCTTTTTTTCTTCTGCTTGCTAATACTTTACGGCCATTCGCTGTTTCCATGCGTTTACGAAAACCATGAACACTTTTTCTGCGGCGTTTATGTGGTTGATAGGTTCTTTTTTTGCCGGGCATTTTATTAAAATTTTCCTTTACAAATTAACAATTTCGGTTTTTAACAACAGGACACCATTCCTGATGATTGTGAAAGGGGGGCAAAGGTAATATAATTATTTGTCCAAAAGTCTCCTATGGAAAGATTTTTGGTCGCTTATGCAAGATAATTTCAACGAATATCAATATGAATGGATTTTAAACTTTTTCCATAAAAAACTGTGCTGTGCCTGTCAAAATCTTCTGCAGAATCAGTTGTATATAGATCTACGTTAGAATTCTTGCCACATTTTTTATCTATTTCCGGATGCCGGCATAGGTAATCTTTTAAGCTTTCAGCTATTATTTCCCCCTGCGAGATAATATTAATATTTAAAGGAGTTAAACGCCTGATCTTATCAAATAAGAGAGGATAATGAGTACAGGCAAGCAAAATGGTATCTATTTCTTTAGACTGATTAATAAGGTTATCTATATCTTTTTTTATGAAAAAATCAGCCCCTTCAGTATTATATTCATTACTTTCTACTAAGGGAACCCATAAGGGACACGCCTGTTGAAAAACTTTTACTGCGGGAAAAAATTTTTTGATTTCAATAGGATATGACTCAGATTGTACAGTGCCATTAGTGCCTAAAATTCCGATAGTATTGGTTTTAGTATTGTAACCAATAATTTCAGCTGTTGGCCTGATAACACCTAAAACTCTTTTATCTGGAGCTATTGCCGGAAGATCTTTTTGCTGAATTGTTCTTAAAGCCTTGGCCGAAGCAGTATTACAGGCAAGGATCACCAGGGGACAACCATGATTCAAATACCATTTTACACATTGTAAAGTATATTGATAAACTGCCTCAAAGCTTCGGGTACCATAGGGCGCACGGGCATTGTCTCCAAGGTATAAATAATCATATTCGGGAAGACTATTTACCAGCTCTTTCAATATTGTTAAGCCTCCATAACCTGAATCGAAAACGCCAATAGGTTTACCGCTCATTTATCAAAAGTAAAAAGCCATACGTCAACCGGCGGATGGCTTTTAATTATTTATCGGTAATTAAATTACTTTTTTGGAATTGTAGGAGTCGTTTTTGGAGCCGCTGCTTTAATACCTAATTTCTTTCTTACCAGAGCAGCAATATCATCTCCGGGAGGGGCAACTAATAAAGCTTCTCTTGGAAATACATATGTATAACCATTTTCTTTTGCCACATCCTGAATAGCAGCCTGTAATCTTCTTTGAATTGGCAGAGATAATTCCTGTCTTTTTTGTTCAAACTGTTGTTGAATTTGTTGTTCTGCACCACTAAGCTCCTGAACCTGCTTTTGAAGTTCAGTTCTTTTTACTTCTTTCAAACTTGGATTCATGGTAGCTGAATCTTTGTAAAATCTTGCCACGGCATCATTAAAAGCATTTTGCTTATCCTGGGCATTTTGATATAAGGATTGTTGGAACTGATTTAAGGCCGTATCCACTTTGGCTGCTTCCGGCATTGAAACAATAATTTCATCGGCGCTTATATAGCCGATCTTAACCTGGGCTTTACCGGTATTTAATATTCCAAAAATTCCCATTGCAATTAATCCGAGTGTAATAAACTTTTTCATTTTTTCTTTTTGTTATTTATTTATAGTGTTTAAAATCTTTATTTAAGCTGCACCGCTTTTTCTGTTTTGCAATTAATTAACAGCACTATACTTGTGATAGGCAATTATCGCACTCCCAATTCTCTTAACACATCATCACTCTTATCCAGTTTTGGGTCGGCAAAGATAACGGTTATCCCTTCACTTTTATCCAATATAAAATCATAAGATTTTGCGATGGCCAATCTTTGAATAGCGTTATATACTTTATCCTGTATTGGTTTAATGAGTTCCTGTCTCTTTTTGAAAATATCACCTTCATATCCATATCTTTTTTTTTGAAGGTTACTTAATTCCTTTTCCCGGTTAAATAATTCATCTTCTCTTTTTTTCTTTAACTCATCGCTAAGCATTACCTGTTCAGCATCAAACTGTTTATACATCTTATCCAGTTCGGCTGATTTTTTATCAATTTCCTGCTGCCATTGCTCGCTAAATTGATCCAGCCTTTGTTGGGCTGATCTATATTCCGGCAACTTATGCAAAATATATTTCGAATCTATTACAGCATATCGTTGAGCGCTGCAATTAAAAATTGCTCCGATCAAGAAAACAGAAAATAGTATATTCTTTATCATTTATACCTGTATATTACTTTACTCAGGCTCCTGCCCGAGCATGAAAGTAAATTTTGCTGCACTTTTTAATGGTTCACCTGCCCGTATTCTGTCTAATCCAATGCCATAATCAAACCCTAACAAACCGAACATTGGTAAAAAGAACCGCATACCTACGCCAACAGAGCGGCGAAGTTTGAATGGATTATAATCCTTGAATTTATACCACCCATTAGCTGCTTCAAAAAATGCAAGTCCATAAATTGTACTGCTGGCCGCAGTGGTAAAGGGATATCTTAATTCTAGTACATATTTATTGAATATAGGGAAGAATTCTTTTGCACTACTTTGATCAGGGTTAATTTTTGGATCAGTATTATCATATACAGGATATCCCCTGTGTGCAATAATATCGTATCCCAACAAAGCAAAATTATTGCTTAATCCTGCATCTCCTAACTGGAAACGTTCAAATGGCGAAGTTTCAATTTTGGTATTATAACGTCCGAGAAAACCAAATTTAGCAGCAGTTTTTAATACGAACTGTTTATTTTTTTCTGCCCCATGGGCTTTTCCAATAGGCACATACCATTCTGCATTAAAACGTTCTTTATGAAATTCAACGTACTTATACTTTTGAACAGGGTCACTGTATAAGGCAATATCTCTGAATAATGAATATGGAGGTGTTACCTGTACACTTAATGCAAAATTGGAGCCGCTGGTAGGAAAGATAGGATTAGGGCCTGCGGAGCTGCGTGCAAGTGTTACTTTAAAACTAACATTGTTTGAATTACCGGTTTTTAGTCCCGGGAAAATATTATAATTCCTCAAAATATATTGTTGAAAATTCAGGGAATATACCAGTGAAAAATAATCATCCGGCCATTTTAATTGTTTGCCTAAAGAAATTCCAACCCCTGTTGTTTTTATGAAAGATGAATCTGCATAATCACGATTATACCCACCCGTAAAGGGATCGTATGCATTTGCATATTTAGTATTATAATAACTTACTGTAAAGGAATTTCTTCTTTTGCCTCCTAACCACGGTTCAGTAAATGAAAAATTATAAGAACGGAATGCTTTACCATTGCTCTGAACTCTTAAACTAAGTTTTTGCCCATCGCCTGTAGGCAAGGGAGACCATGCTGTTTTTTTAAAAATATTATTGATAGAAAAATTATTAAACGTTACCCCAAGTGTGCCGGTTAAGCCAATACCTCCTCCAAAGCCTGCAGATAGTTCCAGCTGGTCAGATGATTTTTCTTCCAGGCCCCAGTTAATATCTACCGTTCCATTATCAGCGTTAGGAACAACACCCGGATTAATTTTTTCAGGATTAAAAAATCCTAACTGAGATAATTCTCTTTGAGTACGAATGATATCTGCACGACTGAATTTTTCTCCGGGTATAGTTCTTAACTCCCGGCGAATAACGTATTCTTTTGTTTTATCATTACCACTTATGGTTACATTTCCAATGGTTGCTTGCGGGCCTTCAACAATTCTTATTTCATGATCGATAGTATCATTATATACCGCAGTTTCAACGGGGTCTATCCTGAAGAATAAATAACCGTCATCCATGTATAAGCTGCTTATGTCTCCCCCTTCAGGCGAAGCCTGTTTGCCCAATCTTTTATTAAGCGTTTCAACATTATATGTCTCTCCTTTTTGAATGCCCAGAAAAGCATTTAATAATGAATCAGAATATTTGGTATTGCCACGCCATGTTGTATTTCCAAAATAATATTTACGGCCTTCCTGCAATTTTATGGCTATGTTCATATCGCCTTTATTATTATAATACTGAGTATCAGCAACAATTACCGCATCTCTAAAACCCTGGGAATTATAAAAATCCAGTATTTTGTTTTTGTCCTCTATGTATTTTTTATCATTGAATTTTGCCGAAGAAAATAATTTAAAACGGAAATATGGATCAATGAGTTCCTTTGTTTTTGATACAGATAAATAACCGTTCTCTTTTAAATAATTTCTAAAACCAAGTGTATCGTTTTTTTCTCCATAAGGATTTGTATCATTTGAAGGATATAATGTAAGCCGGCTTTTTTCTTTAGTTCCCTTCATCTGCTTTTTAAGCCTGGTATCCTGAACATTTTCATTACCTGCAAAATTTATTTCATTTACCCTTACCCTGTTTTTCTTGTCCACAATAAAAGTTAATAAAACAACATTTGCAGCCCCAGTGTCTTTTTTTTCTGCAACCTGCACATCTATATTTCTATAACCCTTGTCTACAAAAAATTTACGGATGTTATCTGCAGCAGTACGTTTCATGTTTTCGGTAACAACCCTTCCCTTTATCAATCCCGTTTTAGTTACAAGGTCGTCGGCTTCTCCTTTTTTAATTCCAACAAATTTAAAATTAGATAATCGTGGCCTCTCTGTTATATTAATTTCCACATACAGGTTTTTTCCAACAAGCCTGGTAAAATATATTTCTACATTTGATATAAGATTTTGCTTCCATAAATTATTTATTCCTTTACTAAAGGCATCCGTACCCGGAATGGTTACTTTATCTCCAACAGCTATACCGGAAATTGAAACTATAAGATTGGGATCAAAAGATTGCGTACCTGTAACTTGTATACCTGCAATTGTATATTGCTGAGGAGTTTTAGAATTAAAGATATTTTCAAGCTCAACATTTACAGATGTAGGAAGTGTGTCGTTACCAATTTGAGCGCTGGTGGTTTTGGTAATTAAAAGGATGACAATGAAGAAAGAATACAGGTAAAATTTCGGCATTAAAAATCAATTTATCAGGTGGGCAAGATACTGGCAATAATTAAAAGTATTTGTTAAATAGTTTAACAAAACCCTTATAAAACCTGTTCTGTATTGTTTTTTATCTGTTGTGTGGTTTTACCAAATCTTCGTTCTCTTTGCTGGTAATCAATAATGGCTGCGTATAAATTTTCCTTTCTGAAATCAGGCCATAAGGTATCTGTAAAATATAATTCAGCATATGCTAACTGGTATAATAAAAAATTACTTATCCTGAATTCCCCGCTTGTTCTTATCATCAATTCGGGATCAGGAAATGGTGCAGTACTTAAATATTGTTGCAGGATATCTTGGGTAATATCTGCTGGATTGAGCTTATTGTTTTTTACATCTGCCGCTATTTTTTTAACGGCATCTGTTAATTCCCATCTGCTGCTGTAGCTTAAAGCCATTATAAGATTAAGACCGGTATTATTTTTTGTTTCGCCTATTGCCTCATCCAACTCTTTTTTTGCAGCATCAGGCAACATCTCAAAGTTTCCGATAACATGCAACCTGATATTATTTTTATTAAGTGTTGGAACTTCCTGGCGTATGGTATCAATAAGTAATTCCATTAAGCCTGTCACTTCATCTTTTGGCCTGTCCCAGTTTTCTGTACTAAATGCATATAGGGTAAGATATTGAACTCGTAATTCCGCACATCCTTCTACTATATCCCGTACACTTTCTACCCCATGAAAATGTCCGAAAAGCCGGTCTTCACCTTTTTCATTTGCCCATCTGCCATTTCCATCCATAATGATTGCGATGTGACGGGGAAGCTTTTCAATATCAATATCTTCTTTAGGCACTAAGGTTAAAAATTTAAGTCAGGCAATGGGCCTGACTTGTTGCAAATGTAATACTTATTAAATATCAGGGATTAACGGTAGGGCATTTATACGAAGTTAAATTAAAAGATAATCCAACTTCAGCAATAAGATACTGATCTCTTTGTTTACTCCATCCTCTCTGCCTGCCTTCAACTCCTATAGGCTCTCCTGTTTCAAAAGAACGATCCTGCATAATTGATGCAATTGATGGTATGCCGCTGGCAGAGGGAAATTTATCTATCCCAATATAAGTTGTGCTTACATCATCTAAATAATCTGTACGGGTAAAACGATGTGCAACTTCAAAAGATAAATTTAAATTTTGACTGATACTATATTTAAAACCTATCCCGATAGGAAAACAAAGTGCTGTAGTACCATATGCTTTTCTATCTAAATAGAAAGTCTGGCCCTCAGTATTTAACGGGCGAAGAAGAATTTTTTCATTTTGATAATAGGCATATGGATCAAATCCAAAAACCCCAATCCCTAATGTAACATAGGGTGTAAAAAGATGACCCGGATCATCAGGAATAAATTTAAAAAAATTAAAATCGCCCTGTAACGCAATTTCCCAGATATTGGAATTGAAACTTAAATTTCGGGATTTTTGAAAATCATCTTTACTATAAACATCGCTATACCCTAATTGAGCATAATGCCCGGAAATCCTTAGCCCGATATAATCTCCAAATTGCTTTCTGAAAAAACCTCCAATGGCAATTTTTGGGCGGTTAAAAGCAGCCCTGTTATTTAAATCTCCAAAATAATGAGCAGCACCAATAGTGAATCCGAATTGACCTTCCTGTACATCAGAGAACTGCGCCTTTGCATTATTTATATTTAAAAATAAAAGGATGGTAAATAGTAACGGTGATTTATTTATCATGGAGTGAAAATAAACGAAAAAGATAAGTTTTTATTATGAAGATAATTGGAAGTTTTATAATTCAATTCCTTTTATCCAATCCCCAGGATAATTTATTACGCAGTGTCTGTAAAAAATTATTCTCATTAAGCCGGATAAGATTAATACCAAAAGATTCTTTTTTTACAGCAAGCTGCACATCTTTGTCTACAATTTCCCTTCGGCTATCGAGGGTACACAGAAATCCATCTGTGCGTCCTTCTATCTCAAAGGAAATTATATTATTATCGGGTACAATTATAGGCCTGATATTAAGATTGTGAGGGGATATAGGTGTAATAACAAAACTTGCTGATTCAGGGAAAATTACCGGCCCATTACAGCTTAATGAGTAACCGGTAGAGCCTGTGGGTGTTGCTACAATCAATCCATCAGCCCAATAAGTATTTAAAAATTCGCCATTAAGGTAGGTATGAATTTTTATCATTGGTGAAGTATCTTTTTTATGTATGGTTATTTCATTTAAAGCATAAGGCACTTTATCAAACAAGGGCATATTCGCATCAAGATGCAACAGTGTTCTCTTGTCGAGCATATACGTTCTCTTAACCAAAGCCTCTACAGCTGTATGTAATTCATCCTTACCAATGCTTGCTAAAAAGCCAAGCCTTCCATAATTTATTCCAAGAACAGGAATACCGGTATCCCTTACAAAAGTTACTGTGTCGAGTAAAGTGCCATCACCACCAAGGCTTATAATACAATCAATATCATCTATGAGATCTTCAGAGCAATTAAAAGTGGAATATTTATCACCAAAATTGATAGTAGAATAAAATTGATTAAAAAAATCCTGAAAAATTACCGGTTCAATTTTATAAGCTGTTAATTCACTTAATAATAATTTTATTCCATTTTGGTGATCAGCATCCAAACCCCTGCTATATATAGCTATCCGCATTTAGAAAAATTTGTGCAGAGAATTTAAATGAAGTATTAAAATCCTTTCTCGTTATGTAAAAATAATCTCTTTTGACCTAATTGATTCAAACTATACTCTATACGAATTTGCAAATCATAAATGGTTACAATATCCAGGCCTATACCTGTACTGCCTAAAAACGTATTATTCAGTCTTGTAACAAACTCTTCCTTATTATAACTATAACCCATATCAGCAAAAGTTTTTGCGTAAATGCGAAAAGGAATTTTATTAAGTGTTTTAGATTTTTTAAAAATTGTATTTATAGTAAAATTGAATATTTCTCTTTTCAGATTAAACTTTGATATAGCATATGCAACCCCATCTATTACTTTATATTCCAGTCCACGGACGTATCTATTATTATAACCAAGAGCCTGTTGGTTTATATACGCCTGTTTAAAGGGTAATTTAATATTCCCCTGGAGTTGTACGCTTGCATACCATTTTTTACCTAAAGACAAGTATTTATTATACTGGCCATCTATAAAAAATACATTTATACCTCCGGTAAAGCCAAGTCCTCTTTTTCCTATTCCAATACTACCGGAAAGCCCTGTAAGCGGATATAAAATATTATTTACATCACTATATCCAAGTGTATAAAAAAGATCAACATAACCAATTTTTGAAGTGGGTTTATTAAAATAATTTTTATTATAAGTTTCTGAAATAATAGAATCATCAATGTTTAAGTGCGTATAATTAAGATTGAAGGAATGAGATATTTTTAGTCCTTTTCTTATGCTATATCCTAACTGAATTTCCAATGCTTTTCTTACAAAATTTTTCCTCTTAAAAAAAACAACCTCATTGTCATAACTGGTTTTATACACCATTTCTCTGTTTTGAAAATAACCACCACCTACAGAGAAACCATGGGTTAATTCCTCATTTGCATAAGGTGCCCGGTAATTGAATGATACAGTTTTTGTATAACCATTAAGGAAATGAAGCCGTAGCTGATCTTTTCGTCCGGTTAAATTATGATGAGTAAACTTTACACCATAGTTTAACCTGTTCCAATCACCTTTATACTTCATCAGCCATTCATTAAAGGTGCCATCAACAAATTGTAACTCAGGTAAAGGAAATATGTACCAACGCTCTTTTACTGTAATATTAATATCAAATTCTGAAGCACTGATAAAAACAGGCTCTGCCACTACATCTACAAAAAGAATCAGGTTATATATACGCTGTCTGTCTTTTTCTAAAAGATTGATTAAATTAATTGCAGGAATAGAATCTCCTGGTTTTAACTGCATTTCTCTTAAGATGATATAATCTCTTGTTTTTTTATTCCCGGTAATTGAAACTTTTCTCAGGTGAAGGGAGGCTGCAGAATCAGCAGTAATCAGCGATTGTAAATATAGAGTAGCTGTTTCATTATTTTTTTGAGCAAATGAATATTGACTAATACAAATCAATATAAAAATTGCGATCGTTTGTTTAAAAAATTTTGCAGGAGGTGTTTTCAAAGTTATCACAGATACTTGCGAAGGAAAAATTGAAAAAATTGTGTGTAAATTTAATCATTTAGAAGAGAACGGGGCAACTAACTTAAATATCCAGGTAATTCATAAGATGACGATAATTGCTATGAATTTCGTTTTCAAATTTTTCTTCTCCAAAAAAATAAATCACATCATATTCATATCTCTCAAATGCAGCCACTACTGTTGAAACTTCTTTCTTGTTAATATGAATAGTAACTGTAAGCAATCCGGTTGCCGGCTGAATGGTAGTATTAAGATGTAATACTGTTGCTTCGTTACTTTCTACTATCCGGCTTATTTCTGAAATTGTGAACTGACTTCTTTCCATTTCTAAAACAATAATACCTCCTATTTCCTGCGCTCCAGAAAAACTGCCTAAAATTCTAAGAAGGTTTTGGCCGCTTATACTCCCAAGAAATTCCTTTTCTTCATTTACTACGGGCACTACAGATGTTTGATATTCATTACTGATATTTACTGCCTGCAGAAAATGTTCATTTTCTTTTATGGACACATCAATAAATTCATCCTGCAGCAACCGAACGTGCATCTTTTGATTATTTGCATCTAACAGATCTTCTTCGCTTATCAGGCCTAAATATTTGTCTTCTGAAACTACCGGAAGATGAGATACTTTAAAATCGTTTATTAACTGTAAGGCTTTGCCAACAGTGTCTTCTAATTGAAGCCGTGGAATAATATTATTGTTTAATTCTATTGCTAACATGTACCTGATAAAATACTTAAACGAAATTAATGATAGATTGTTTTATACAAAGACAGTAAAAACTAATGAACTGTTGCAACCGGGTTCTTTAATTTTGCTAAAAACCCATCCAGTGTTTTGTTAAACTCTTCAGGAACCTCCATCATTGGGGCATGACCACATTTATCAATAAAATGCAGCTCGCTATTAGGAATTAATTTGTTAAACTCTTTTGCCACAAAAGGAGGTGTAATTGTATCATTATTTCCCCAGATTAAACAGGTGGGTTGTTTTATCTGGCTTATTTCTTCCCCCAAATTATTTCGTATGGCAGACTTGGCTAATGCAATTATTTTAATAACCTTGATCCTGTTATTGGTTATTTCAAAGCATTCATTTACCAGTTCTTCAGTAGCCATTGCAGGATCATAAAAAGTTAGCTGGGTTTTTTTCCGTATATATTCCTTATCACCCCGCTTGGGATAACTATCTCCCATTCCATTTTCAAACAGGCCTGAACTTCCAGTGAGTATCAATGATTTTAATCTCTCAGGATGTTTCAAGGTATAGATAAGAGCCACGTGCCCGCCAAGCGAATTTCCTAACAAATGGATATTCTTATAATTTTTTGTCTCTATAAACTTATGTACAAATTTTTGGAGCCCCCCTACCGATGTATTAAGCAGATCAAGCTCAAACAACGGAAGCATAGGAACAACGACTTTGTTTGTATGCCTGAAATGTTCTATAAGATCTTTAAAATTACTTAGTGCTCCAAAAAGCCCATGCAACAGCACAAGGGGCTCTCCTTGCCCTTCTTCTAAATATTTAAATTTGCCTTCTTTTTTTATTTCGTAACTCATTTTTTTATTAAGAGCAATAATTATGGCATCCTAAAAATAATTGTTTCTATGCAAAATAGTATGGAAATAAATAAGATGAATAATTTATCACGAAGCTTTTTTGGCCATGTTACCAAAGAAATCCTGTAACTGAACAAACATATCTTTAAAAATGGGAATTATTTTTCCAAAGTTATCTATTACTTTGGGCCCCCATGGTGAAACGTATGGATAAATTTTAGAATCGTGTATGGTTGTTGGTTGAATCAACAAAAGCTTAGCTGCAAAAAATAAAATAACACTGAAAATAATTGTATAAATAATTACATAAAGAATTATTCCTCCCATCTTATCCAGCCAGCCAAGCATGGCAAACTGCACCGTTTTTTTTATAACCCTGGAGAGCAGCCCCACCAATAATATAACTGCTATAAAAACAAGCATAAAAGAAATAAGAGGTAGCCATTTGGCAAAAGCACCCGCACTATCTTTTAAATATTCTGCAACAACAACCGATAACTTTAATGCAGCGGCAAGTCCAATAATAAAAGCAAGCAATGAAAAAATACCTACTATCAAACCTTTTTTAAATCCTTTAAAAATGGCAAGTATCATTATTATAACAAAGGCAATATCGATTATCATAATTGATGTATAATGTAAGTAGTACCAGGTACGATATAAATGACTTACTGGCTATTGACCTATTGATTAAAAGAAAATTATTTACAAGGCTAAAAATTCAGATACAATTCGTGCAATGGTTTTTCCATCTGCTTTGCCGGCTAATTGTTTATTTACTAAACCCATTACTTTCCCCATATCAGCAGGTGCAGTTGCACCGCTTTCTTTAACTATGGATCCAATTATTACTTTCAATTCTTCCTGTGACATTTGTTTGGGAAGAAATTTTTCAATTACTTCTATCTCTTCTTTTTCTTTTTGGGCAAGATCTTCCCTGTTTTGCTTTTCAAATATTTCCAATGAATCTTTTCTTTGCTTAACCAACTTTTGAAGTAATTTAATTTCATCCTCTTCTTTTAAAACACCACCTGCTCCTTCTGAAGTCTTTGCTATGATGATAGCGGCTTTAATAGCTCTTAAAGAGCGGAGGGATTTTTCATCTTTAGCAAGCATTGCAGCTTTCAGATCGCTCATTATTTTTTCTTCTAAAGCCATGTCTTAATTTTTAGTCATTGGGTCAATGGTCATTAGTCATTATATGCAGAAAAGGTATTAATGACTCAATGACTTATTGACTATTTTTTAATTGCGATTCTCTAAATTTTTTATAAAACTCATTTGCAAACTTCTTAATATCATCGCTGAGTTCTTTCTGTTGAGTGGCTCTTTTATACGTATCTGCCATCGAAGAAAACATTTGGTAAAAAAAATCTGCCATTTCATCTACCATCATGTCTTTTGTCCAGAGGTCAATACGTAATGCTGTTTTGTCTGCGCCATCCCAAAAAGCTATACACATCGCTTTTGCTTTTTGTTTCATATCAGAGCTGCTGTCTGTTGCACTCCAGCTTATTTGCTGGGGAACTTTATTGGGATCAAGGAGTACATCTATTTTTATTGAAGATTGATTCATAAGAGTGCAAAGATAAATATTAGTTAACTGCTTTCTCAATACTCTGCCAAAGCCCCGCCGCCGCTTTATCCCAACCATATTTTTTTACCTGATCTTTTCCTTTTTCAATTAACCGCTCTCTTAGGTTTTCATCTTTATAGATCAGCATCATTTTATCAGCAATGTCTTTATTATCGTTATTATTAAAGTATAATGCTGCATCACCGCATATTTCAATAATTTCCTCATTGGCAGCTGCAATTACCGGAACATTACATTTCATTGCTTCTAATACCGGTAAATATCCTTTACTGATAAATGGATGAACAAATGCATAAGCAGCTCCTGTAAGCCCGGCTGATTCTTTCTTACTTATATTTTCCAGCAGCATAACTTCAGTTTTAAATTTATATAGGTGCACCATTTCATAAATTTCTTTAGCCATCTTCTTTTTAGATGTAACCAATAAATACATATTGCTTTTCTGCAACTTTTTGAAAACAGAAAAAGCCTTTAATAAATTCAAAAATGTAGTTTTTGAATAATTTTCGACTAAAAACAAAAAATATTCATTTCCGTCTGAATATTTTCGTTTTATGTATTCTCTATCTTCTAATTCAATGGGTTTAAGATTTTCATCAGCCGTGTTATAAACAACATCAATTCTATTTGCATCATGTTTATATTTTTCAATGATTTGAGCTTTTGAAAATTCTGAAGTGGTTATAATTGAATGCGCTTTTTTTAAAGACCTGGCACAGAACCTATCAAGGCCAATAAGACATTGACGCACTTTAGTTCTTAACAAAATATCATTTGTAAGAAATACATCTGCCTGGTATTTTTTAAAAAGACAAGAAATTTTGTAGTTACTCCTAAATTTTGATAAAAATGAAATATTTTTTTTTGGAACAATAACCGGGATTATATTTTCTGAAAGAACAAAATGATTATATGGCTTATCAAAAATAAAAAGAAAAGAATTTTTTGGGTGTTGCGCAGATATTATTTTAAAGATTTGATAAATAAAATTCTGGTACTCTTCCGAACCTTTCATATCGACAGTTATTACCATTTCACTTAATCATTAGTCTTAGTCAATAGTTAAAAGGTTATTGATAAAGACTTATTGAGCATTGCCCCCATTGACTCACCTAAGCAGTTTCATTTTAACTGTTTCGATTCTGGTTTCACTTACATTTAAAATATCAAATTCATAATCATCAATTATTATCCTGTCCTTCTGTTTTGGAATTTCCTCATGCCTGCTGATAATATACCCTGAGAGTGTTCCTGCTTCATCATTATGCCTGAAATGGAGGTGATATTTATCTGTAATATGGTCCAGCTCCAGTCTGCCGCTAAAAATATATTCATCTGATGAAATTTGCTTCTCTACAAATTCTTCGGTATCATATTCATCTTTTATTTCTCCAAAAATTTCTTCCAACAAGTCTTCCATAGTTACTATACCTGCAGTGCCGCCAAATTCATCAATTACCCATGCAATGCTTTTTCTCTCCTTACTAAATTTGTTTATAAGATCAGTTGCGTTCATACTTTCCGGCACAGTAGGTATGGGCAACAATACTGACCGCAGATTTTCAGGATTTTTAAACATATCCAGCTGGTGAATATATCCCTGGATATTATCTATATTACCTTCATAAACAACAAGCTTCGAAAGCTTTGTATCTATGAAACGCTGTTTTACATTATTAAGGGAGGCGTTAATGTCAATTGCCTCAATTTCTTTTCTCGGGATTAAACAGGCTCGCATTTTAATATCTGATAATGATAAAACATTTTCAAATAATTCATTATTCAATTCGCCGGTATCATCAGGGTCTTTATCCTTGCTCTGCTGGATAAAATGCTCCAGGTCAATTTTGGTAAACACTTCTTTTCTTGTATGTATTTTAATGTTGAAAATATATTTAAGTATCCATTCAGCTAGATTTACAAAGATGGAAGCTATCCATGCAAATACTGAATAAAAGAATTGAACAATAAATGTAATTATACTGCTGCCAATAATAACATCCCCTTTGGCGCGGAAAAAAGCTTTGAAAATAAATTCAAAAAAAAGCAAAATTAAAGTGGCCAAACACGTTTCTGCGGCAAGCTTTATATAGGGATTAGCAATACCTAAAAATTTCCAGAAACCTACAAGAATATCGCTCCAGAGCAAGCCGTACACAACCAATAAAATATTAAGCGCTATAAGAGTAGTACCTATAAACCTGGCAGGTTTTTCCATATAGGTTGCCCATATTCTGCCAACATAAGTACCCTGTTTTTTTTTGAGCTCTACCGATAATTTACTTACTGAAACAAATGCTATCTCAATACCTGCAAAAAAACCGATTAAGATCAGAGAAATAATAATCGCTATGACAGCCATCCAATCCATATAACAAAAATATATAAATGAAAGAGGTATTATTTATTAATTATCTGCTTTCCTTCAGGCAGGTTAATGAAGTCTCTTACTATTGTTTCCGCCTCGATACACGCAGCTTCAAAGTTATTATTCTCTACAACATTACTGAATTGATTAGTAAATGAAAGCTCATAGGCAGCCTTACTAACTCTTGCCTGAAGTGACTCAACACTTTCTGAACCCCGGCTTTCAAGCCGTCTTTTCAGTTCATCTACCGATGGTGGTTTAATAAAAATAAAAAGAGAATTTATAGGATATTCTTTCTGCACATGAATAGTACCCTGCACATCAATATCAAGTACAGGGATTTGCTCAATACTCCAGATACGTTTTAGTTCTGATTTTAGCGTACCATAATATTTTCCTTCATAAACCATTTCCCACTCTACAAACTCTTCGTTCAAAATTTTTTTCTGAAACTCCTCAACAGATATAAAGTAATAATCAACACCATTTTTTTCATTTGTTCGTGGCTGCCTTGTAGTTGCTGAAATTGAAAAGGAAAGTTGCGGAAAAACTTTCATTAAATGACGGGCTATAGATGTTTTGCCTGCCCCTGAAGGAGCAGTGATGACGATCATCTTTTGGTATTCTTTCTTCATGCCCGGCGTGTTGTTTATTATGCGGATTCTATTTAAAATCATTGGTCATTATGTCAACTGTCATTATATTTTGCATATGGTAAATATTTATTGACCATTGACGCAATGACTAATTGACCCTTTTAATCTCCGCACCTAAATTATTTAATCTTTCATCAATATTCTCATAACCCCTGTCAATCTGTTCAATATTCTGAATAGTACTTTTACCTTCTGCGCTTAACGCAGCTATAAGCAGCGCTACGCCTGCTCTAATATCCGGGCTGCTCATAGAAATTCCTTTTAAAGGACTAACTCTTTCTAAACCCACCACTACAGCACGGTGAGGATCACATAAAACAATCCTTGCGCCCATTTCGATTATTTTGTCAACAAAAAACAGCCTGCTTTCAAACATTTTTTGATGTATCAATACACTACCCTTAGCCTGTGTGGCCACCACTAAAATAATGCTTAAAAGATCGGGGGTAAGCCCCGGCCATGGATGATCATAAATGGTAAGAATAGAGCCATCTAAAAAAGTTTGTATCTCGTAAGAAAATTGTGCAGGAATATGGATATCATCTCCATTAAAATTCAACTTTATTCCTAGTTGCTGAAATTTTTCAGGGATTATTCCAAGATCTTTTATGCCTGCGTTCTTAATTGTAATATCACTTTGTGTCATTGCTGCAAGGCCAATAAACGAACCCACTTCAATCATATCGGGCAATATGGTATGCTCTGTTCCTGTTAAAATATCCACCCCTTCTATTGAAAGCATATTACTACCTACGCCATTTATTTTTGCACCCATCTGCATCAGCATTTTACAAAGCTGTTGTATGTAAGGTTCACAAGCTGCATTATAAATAGTGGTTATTCCATTAGCCATTACAGCAGCCATTACAAGGTTAGCAGTACCAGTTACACTAGGCTCTTCAAGTAATATATAAGTGCCTTTTAACTCATCCGTTTGTAAATTAAAAAATGAATCCTCTGTATCGTATAAAATTTTTGCACCCAGTTTTTCAAAGCCATTAATATGTGTATCTAATCTTCTCCTTCCTATTTTATCTCCCCCAGGTTTGGGAATAAATGCTTTTTTAAATCGTGCCAGCATAGGGCCGGCAAGCATTACACTACCTCTCAGCCTGCCGCTTTTTTTATAATAGGCATCACTACGGAGATATTCAATATCTATATCATCTGCCTGAAAAATGCATTTATGTCTGTTTACTCTTTGTATTTTAACACCCAGCTCTTCCAATAATTCTATCTGCAAATTCACATCTAAAATATCGGGTATGTTATTAATAGTAACTTTTGCCGAAGTAAGCAGAACTGCTGAGATCACTTGTAATGCTTCATTCTTTGAGCCTTGGGGGGTTATTTCTCCATTTAGTTTTTTTGCACCTGTTACCCGAAATGAGCTCATTGTAAAAAATTTTACCTTCTAAAAAATAAAAAACCCTGACATTACCTTAGTATGCCAGGGCATTTTATCAGTTGCCTGGATTAATATCTTTTTTTAAACTTATTATTTCTATTATTATTCCGGTTATCTCTTCCTTGGTTATTCCGGTTATTATTTCTTGCCCCAAAATTTTTGCGAAATTTGCCTCCACTTGCATAATCATCCCTATCGCCCCTGCTATCAACCCTATGTTTTACAAAAGGCCTGTTATTAAACTCCAATTCTCCTTTTGTAATAGATGCTAATTCAGTTTGAATATTATCATCATGAACTAATTCCTTATGCCAGTTACTATACGTAAGTTTCATGTAGTAGGCAATAGCATTGGCGAATCCCTGCCGCTTTTCAGTATCTTCTTCCTGCAATGCTTTATCAATTACTATCTCGATATTTTTACCAAGATGATTATACTTTGGATATCTTTTAGGATAAGGTAAAGGATCGGGTTTGGCTTTTAAAGATTCTCTTGTAGGGATTGGATAAGGACTGTCGACATCCAGTTTAAAATCGCTTATTAAAAACAAATGGTCCCATAACTTATGGCGGAAGTCTTCAACGTTTTTTAAGTGAGGGTTCAAAAACCCCATCAGCTCGATTAATGCATATGCATTTTTCTGGCGCTTTTCCCGGTCTTCCAGGGCAAGCAGATATTCTACCATTTTTTGAATATGGCGGCCATATTCTCTTATTTCTAAATGATTTCTGGTAGTATTATACTCCATATTCGCAACACTCTTCATATAAGCAAATGTATTGATTAAAATTGTAGCAAACAAGTTGTGGCTTATCGATGTAAGATGGATTTTCAAATGAACTTCCTTTTGCAAATCCAAAAAGCAATTAAGGCTCCTATAGTATCTGCAGCCCAATCCAGCAAATCGAAACCACGTCCCTCTATAAAATATTTTTGTATAAACTCAATAGTTAAACCCCAAATGATTACTGCAATCGTAATTTTTATAAAGTATTGCAAACGCTGTTTGTTGCCAAAAAGCGAATTAGAAAATGGCTGGCAAAGCAAAATAACCAATAATGCAAAAAGACCAGCATGTACCCATTTATCAAAGTAAAATGTATCGAGCCAGCCTACATCGGGTAGATCTCTGCCCGGTAAACACATCAAATACAGCACAGTAAAAAACCAGGCTATACCTGGTATAAAATTTTTAAAAGATATTTTCATTCTATTTCCAGAAGCTTGTAAACTTTATTATTGTAACGGAATGGAATCTGACAGACCGCAAATCATAGAATTTTACTACAACTTTATCCCGCAAGCTTTTCATAAGCAGCCGCATCCATAAGTTTTTTTACATCTCCGGGATTATCAACAGTCATTTTTATCATCCATCCTTCTCCATATGGATCCGTATTTACCAATTCGGGTTGGGCATCCAAAGCAGAATTTACCTCTGTGATGGTTCCGGAAACAGGTAGAAAAAGATCACTTACCGTTTTTACGGCTTCCACACTACCGAACACAGCTTCAGCAGTAAGTGTTTTACCTTTGGTTTCTATTTCCACGTACACTATATCTCCCAGCTCCTGCTGGGCAAAATCAGTTACGCCTATTGTTGCAATGTTCCCTTCTAATTTTATCCATTCATGATCTTTTGTGTATCGCAGGTTTTCAGGAAAGTTCATAGTTATAATTAATGGTTACAGGCTGCAAAATAGTATTTCTTATTTTATGTTTCATTTTTGAAATTCTATTTAAATTATCGCTTTTTAAGAATTTTCAGTTTCATCCTTATATCATTTAAAGGCCTGTTATTGGTATCTCTTGCGGCACCTGCAATTTTATCAACTACTTCAAGCCCGCTTTCAACTTCGCCAAAAACTGTATAATTCATATCAAGATGTGGTGCACCACCAATGGATTTATAAACCTCCCTGTGGGCAAGAGGCAACTTTCTTTTTAAACGAAATGTTTCAACAGAATCCAATCCCGCATCAGTAAATTTTTTACCCTGAACAATATAGAATTGGCTTCCGCTGCTGGCTTTTTTCGGATTTATTACATCGCCTTCTCTTGCAGCTGCAAGCACCCCTTTTTTATGGAACAGGCTTGTATCAAATTCTGCAGGTATAGTATATGAGGGTCCGCCATTACCAAGTAATATGTTGGGTTTTGCATTTTTGCTGTCAGGGTCTCCTCCCTGTATCATAAAATTTTTTATAACCCTGTGAAAAAGTAAACTGTCAAAATAATGCTGTTTAACAAGTTTAATAAAATTATCCCGATGCAAAGGGGTTTTATTATAAAGCCTTAGAATGATGGCTCCGGAATCTGTAGATAATTGTATTCTTTCTCTGCTAAATGCCGGGGTTTCAGTATTCCGTGTAACAGAGCATGCAATTAAAAACACAAGAAGAAACAATGCAGAACTTTTTTTAATCATATCAGGTTTTATCAGATCAGTTTATTTGTTTCAAAATAAAGCAGCACATGATCTTTCAAAAAGTTTTCCTGCTCTATCACATTGCAGGCAGGCAATTCTTTAAGCTGTAAAAAATGCGGCCAGCCTTCATCATCGTAACCTTCCAGCCGGTAATAATCACTTTGCGATAATAAAGAACAAACTGCAATATGCATCAGATCCTGTTTTTGCTCTTTACTGAATTTATTTTTTATATTTCCGAATTCCTGTATTCCGATCAAAAAAAGAATAGCCTCCATATCAGGCTTTTTACCAAATTTTTCCGTGAGCTTTTCTTCCAGCTTCCACCACCTTAATTGCAGATCATCTTTTGCACTTCTCATCCTCAAAATTAATTGTATTTAGCATCTTTGTTTTAAATAGATGCTATGGATTACACAGTTACAAAAAATGAGTTCACTATCTCGACCGACAAAAGCAAAATTAATATTGATTATGTACATGAGTTTTTATCAAATTCTTATTGGTCTCCTGGGGTGCCTTTGGAAACTGTAAAGAAGGCTATGGAAAATTCATTGTGCTTTGGAGTTTATAATAATAATAATAAACAGTTTGGCTATGCCAGAATGATTACCGACTACGCAACCTTTGCTTACATGGCTGATGTTTTTATTGATGAGAAATTCAGAGGCAAAGGTTTGGGGAAATGGCTGGTAGAAGTAATGATGACTCATCCGGCTTTGCAGGGATTGAGAAGAGTTATGCTTGCAACAAAAGACGCCCATAAATTATATGAACAATGCGGTTTTACATCAATCAGTAATCCAGAGAGATACATGGTATACAATCCTACAGGGTTTAAAACCAAATAGAACTATTTTCGCAGCAAATTCTAAAGATGTTACAGGTTGCATTTATTCGTAATAATCCGGGGCTGGTTAAAGAAAGATTAGCGATCAGATATTTTGAAGAACTAAGCCTGGTTGACAGCATTATTGCTTTGGATGATGAAAGAAAAAAATTACAGTTTGAGTTTGAGGAAACACAATCTAAAATTAATTCCGCTTCAAAAGAGATAGGGCAATTAATGGCTAAAGGTGAGAAGGTTGCTGCTGAAAAAAATAAAGAGCATGTGACAGCATTAAAGCTTTCTATCCAACCAATAAATATTAAACTGGCTGAAACAGAAAAAATGCTGCACGATGAACTTATCCAATTACCTAACCTACCCCATACATCTGTACCTGCAGGAAAAACTCCTGAAGAAAATGTTATTGTAAGAGAAGGCGGTAACAAACCAAAATTATTTTCCGGAGCTATTGCACATTGGGACCTGGCTAAAAAATATGACCTGATAAATTTTGAATCAGGTAATAAGATTACCGGAAGCGGTTTCCCTGTTTATAAGAATAAAGGAGCAAAGCTGCAAAGAGCGTTGATACAATATTTCCTGGATTATAATACAGCGGCAGGCTATACAGAATATCAGCCACCGCTTATGGTTAATGAAGCAAGTGCTTATGGTACAGGGCAGTTACCTGATAAAGAAGGCCAGATGTATAATATACCCGTTGATGGATTTTATATGATCCCAACTTCAGAGGTTCCGCTGACCAATATTTACCGCAATGATATTGTGAAAGAAAATGATCTCCCTATAAAAATGACTGCTTATACCCCATGCTTTAGAAGAGAATCGGGTAGCTATGGAAAAGATGTTCGTGGATTGAACCGGTTGCATCAATTTGATAAAGTAGAAATTGTTCAATTAGTTCATCCTGAAATAAGCTATGGGGTTTTGGAAGAGATGGTTGCGCATGTGGAAAAACTTTTACAATCGTTGGAACTACCCTACCGCATTTTAAAATTATGTGGCGGCGATATGGGATTCACTTCTGCACTCACTTATGATTTTGAAGTGTATAGCGCTGCACAGCAAAAATGGCTGGAAGTTAGCTCTGTGAGCAACTTTGAAAGTTTTCAAACCCACCGGATGAAAATACGTTTTAAAGATACAAATGGTAAAACCTTGCCTGCCGGCAGGCAGGTGCAATTGCTGCATTCACTTAATGGTTCTTCTTTGCCATTGCCAAGAATTGTTGCAGCTCTTTTAGAGAATAATCAAACAGAAAAAAATATTAAACTGCCTAAAGTGCTGCATAAATACTTTGGAGAAAAGGTGATTGATTAATTTGATTTAATGGATTTTAAAAATTGTAAAGGGGTTATAACAGGTAAATGATTTTCTGCTGTTTTAAAATCCTTAATATTTCTTGTAATAAAGTATTCAATCCTGTCATCTTTAGCTGCAGTATAATATTGAACCGCATCTTCAATATCATCAAATTTTGATTCATACGCTTTTTTAATAATACTTATATCTGCCTCTATAATGATAAAGTAATCGAGTAAATATTTTATTGTGCGCCTGCACTTTTCCTTAGAAATTAATCTCTGTCCTGTGTACTGAGCATTTATTATAATTGAAGGAGAAGTAAATAATACCGCTTCCTCATTTTCAAATTGTTTAAAAATTGCACGGCTATTTTCAATGAATTCTTCACGTACAAGAACAACATCCAGTATAATATCAGTATCGATAAATAAATTATTTGACATATTTCTTTAAAAGGTATTCTGTTTTGATCTTCTTCCAGTCAAAGCTTTTAGGAGCTTTGCCAAAAGCACCTACAATTTTATCTATGTCAAGTTTTTCTTTTTGCTTTGTTACCAGCTTTTCAAAATGCTCTTCCACGATATTAGATACACTGGTTTCTTTTTGCTGTGCATACCTTTTTATCTTTTTTACTTTTTCTTCATCAATACTTAAAGTGAGTTTGGTTTTCATAAATTTTTATTTAAAATAAAGATACGTATAAATTTAATTCATACGTATTAATGAATCTTACCCATCCATTTTTTTAATAACGGCACAGTAAATATTAGTAAGACACCAATTACTACTGCCGCTATCCCTATTTTCTGTATAATATCTGCATAATAAGGAAGTGAAAGAACAGGATCGTTTTTCTCCAACACCTCTTTAGGAACACTCATTAAGGAACCGATCTTACCTGCCAGAAATTCGCCAATGGCACTTGCAAAAAACCAAATACCCATCATCATCGAAACTATTTTTACAGGCGATAATTTGGTGACCATCGAAAGCCCGATAGGCGATATACAAAGCTCTCCGAGGATAATAAACATGTAGCCAGCAACAAAAGGCCACAAAGGAATAATGCCGGTATCTTCATGTGCCAGGCAACCTAAATAAAAAACATAAAACCCTATGCCGAGAAAAATAAATGAGATGGCAAATTTTAATGGTGTGCTCGGCTCTTTACCACGCCTGCTAAGCCACGGCCACAAAGGGGCTACCAAAAGAGTGAGAACAATTACCCATCCCGGCGGCAAAAAATTGTTTACTGCCAGTTCCGGCAGGTCAATTCCAAATAAAGTCATTTGTGAATTTCTTTCGGCTAATAAATTCATTGATCCTGCATTCTGCTCGTATACAGCCCAAAAAACTATTGAAAAAATGATCATGACTAATGCCGCATATAATTTCAGCCTTGGGTCTCTTTCCAGCTTCGCCGCTATTGAAAGAACATAAACCAATGAAATGATTCCCAGGCCGAACATAATGTAATCCATAATCTCATATTGATGAAACAGTGTTACTACTAACGGAACTACCAATAAGGTTCCTCCATAAATAAGCCACTCTGGTTTTATAAATCCAAACACTGGTTTCTTTAATGCCGCATCGTTGGGCGGAAGACCTTTTTGACCCAGGGATTTTTTACCTATAATAAAAACGATAAGTCCTACAAACATAAAAATGCCGGCAAGGCCAAATCCGTAATGCCAGTTTATTTCAGTGCCCACATAAGCGCAAAGGGCTCCGCCTAAAGCCGCACCAATGTTGATACCCATATAAAATATTGAAAAGCCGCTATCTCTTCTCGCATCGTTTTCTCCATATAAAGTTCCTACCAAACTGGATATGTTAGGTTTAAAAAATCCATTGCCACAAATGATAAATGCCATACCATAAAAAAAACTCCAGTCATTAGGCAGGGCTAAAACAAAATGCCCTATGGTCATAAGAATTCCGCCAAACATTATTGCACGCCGATAACCGATAAACCTATCTGCCATAAAACCACCAAACATCGGCATTGTATACACTAATGCAGCGTACGAACCCAGTATCGCATACGCTTTTGGATCATCATAATTTAACTGGCTTGTCATGTATGCAATCAGCAAAGCCTTCATTCCATAGAAAGAAAAACGCTCCCACATCTCCGCAAAAAATAAAAGATAAAGCTGTTTGGGTTGCTTAGTGGAATTTATGTCTGTTCGGATTGGTTCGGTAAGGTCCATATAATTATTTTACGCCTTTCTCTTTCATTATTTTATTAAGCCATCTTAACATGGCAAACATGATAATAGTTGCTATCATCAGCAACACAAAATTTACCCAAAAAAAGTTGGCTTTGTTTTCGTATCCATCCCACATGGTTGCCAATACACCGGATAGTTTATTACCAATTGATGTTGAAAGAAACCAGCCGCCCATCATTAAAGCGGTTATTCTTACCGGGCTTAATTTGGAAACAAGTGATAAGCCCATTGGACTTAGCAACAGTTCCCCAATAGTTATAATACCATACGTAGATATTAGCCACCATACACTTGCTTTTTCACTTCCATTATTGGTAGCGTACACAGCCCAAACCATTACTAATACTGATATTGCGGAGATCAGTAAACCAAATGCAATTTTAGTTGGAGTTGAAGGTTCCCTGTTTCGCCATCGTAAAAAAGCAAAAAAGGCAACCACAGCAGGGGTTAACAAAATAACCCATGCCGGATTGATAGACTGACTTAAGGGAGTAGACCATAATGTTGCATTAGCCCCGGTTTCAGGAAGCCTATCTGATTCTACATTTTTAAAATACGGAGGATAATTATATTCCTTTAATACCTTACCCTCTTTCTTTTGTAAACGGAATTGTGCATCATATAATTCCACAGAATCTTTTTTATATTCTACTTTATCAGCAAGATAAACACCACTGAAAACCTTACCCACTGTTCCTGATACCTCACGATCAGTATACGTATCAGCCCAAATGGTAAGTGCTGTTCCATTTTGTTTAAACACTGCCCAAAACATTATTACTGCAGCAAAGATGGCCAGCAGTGCAGCGATAGGACGCCTTTCTGATTTTTCAGCACGAAAGTATAATGAAGAATAAAAATAAATTACCGGTATACATGCAAAAATAAATGCATCATTACTGTCGGATTGAAAAATATTACCCGGTATTATCCAACCGATAATACCTGCAACAAGAGAAGGTAATAATATGGTCATAACTATCCTCGAAAAAGGCATATCCTCCTTGGTCATTTCTTTTTTAATATCACCCGACCTGTAGTGTTTAGTTCCACTTAAAAAAATAATAACACCAATGAACATTCCAATTCCTGCAGCTACAAATGCATACTTCCATCCCCAGATAATTATTATGGCAGCGCTAAAAAAATTACAAACAAAAGCCCCAATGTTGATACCCATATAAAAGATATTGTATCCTTCATCTTTTCTTTTTTCATATTGAGGGTTTGAATATAAATTGCCAAGAAGTGTGGAAATGTTTGGTTTAAAAAAACCATTGCCTATAATTACCAAAGCCATGGATAAATACAACATGGGCAAACTATGCACCGCCATTAAGCAATAACCAATACCCATCATAAGCCCTCCGGCAATTATAGATCGCCTGTATCCAAAATACCTGTCAGCAAGCAGCCCACCTATAAAAGGCGTAAGAAAAACCAGTGCGATAAATGTTCCGTATAGATCAGATGCTTCTGAATTGGTCATAGCAAAACCCTGTTCCACATTTTTAAGATATAGCAGAAAGATCCCTATCATCAGGTAGTAGCCAAACCGTTCCCACATTTCGGAGAAAAATAAAAAGGGCAGGGCTTTTGGATGCTTGCTTTGCTTTATTGTTTCGCTCATAAGGAATGTTTTACAATTTTGAAGATAAAATAAAAAGGCGACCATAAGATCGCCTTTCATATAATAGTTAAAAATTATTAGTCTATACCATGCATTTTTTTCTTCAACGTTTTATTTAATGCCAGCATTATAAGTCCTGCAGCAATAGGAATGAATGTAAATATCAGGAAGAAATAAGAGATTGAATATTTCGTAGTTATTTCATCAATAAAGCTACCGGTTAATCCTGCGGTATAGTTGGCAATAAAATTAGCAATGAACCAAATGCCAAACATTAACCCAACCAATTTTACCGGAGCCAGTTTACTTACGTATGATAAACCAACCGGGGAAACACATAACTCACCCAACGTGTGTAATAAATAAGCAAGTATCAACCATATCATACTAACCGAAGCCGTCTTAGCGCCCTGCTCTATGGTCATACCACCATAAGCTAAAATTGCAAAACCCAACCCCATTAACACCAACCCTATGGCGAACTTTACCGGACCGGAAGGATTGAAACGGCTTTCCCACATTTTGGAAAATAAAGGAGCTAATGCAATAATGAAAAATGAATTTAAAATACCAAACCAGGAAGCCGGAACCTCTGTTGCATCTGCTCTAAACTCTCTTAATAACATCCAAATAATAATACCCCAAATTATTACAAAGCTGGTTCCAAGAAAAATATTGGATAGCGAATACTTGGCAAAAGTTTTTCTAAAAAGATTAGTTAGCACTACAGTTAAAATGATCATAGGAACAACAGTAAGTAAAGTATTAACAACTTTAAACATCATTGCACTGTTTCCTGAAAGAGCCCGATCTGTATAACTTTCTGCAAACACTGTCATTGACCCTCCTGCCTGTTCAAATGCCCACCAAAAAAATATGGTAAAAAAGGCAAATACACCAATTACAATAATTCTATCCCTGTTAACATGAGCGGGAATAATTTCCGCTTTCTGTTCCATGGGCTGCTGAAAAGCATTGTTTTCTGCATAATTCACAGCTTCAGCATCTATCCTGTTTTTGTGTTTTGGAGATAGCCCTATCGTTCCAAATATTTTTTGTGCAAAAGAAAATTGGAGCAAGCCAAACAGCATAAATATACCAGCTAAGCCAAATCCATAGCTCCAATTAACTTTTTCGCCAATATAACCACAAAGTAAAATGCCAAGAAATGCCCCTGCATTTATACCCATGTAGAATATTGTATAAGCTGCATCTTTCTTTTCTGGATGATGCGTATATAATTGACCAACAATTGAAGAAATGTTTGGTTTAAATAATCCATTGCCAATAATTAAACAACCAAGTCCTAAATAAAAAGTAGTAGAAGAATCCAGTGCCATGCACGCATGCCCAATCGTCATAATTAAAGCACCCAGCATTACAGCCTTCCTATATCCCAGCAATTTATCGGCAATTAACCCACCAAAAATGGGTGTTAAATAAACCAAGCCCGTATAGATACCATAGAGTTGCAAAGCCTCTTTTCTTTCCCATCCCCATCCTCCTTCTGAAATAGAAGAAATTAGAAATAACACTAATAAAGCCCTCATTCCATAGTAACTAAAGCGTTCCCACATTTCAGTAAAAAACAAAATAAATAAAGAAGGTGGATGACCGCTTCCTGGCTCTTCAGCTAAAGTTGTTGTTGCAGGATCTACATTCATAGTTTATGATTTAAATGAGTAATGGAGTTTTGTTCAAATTGTAAAATACAGATAAATTCTAAATGATGAAGTTTCAAATTATATAATTCAGCAAAATAAATATTGAACTTAAATTCTAAATGAAAGTGTTTTACAGAATTTTGAAATGCTATTTTTGTTCTTCTTACAAACTTTTAAATTTTTTTTTTTTGAATATTCTTATACTCGGGGGCGGAGCAAGAGAACATGCGTTTGCATGGAAGATCAAGCGAAGCAAACTACTTACAAAATTATTTATTGCACCGGGCAATGCAGGAACTGCGGAATTAGGAGAGAATATCCATATCTCAGTAAATGATTTTGCAGCAATAAAAAACGTTTGCGTCACCCATACTATAGATATGATTATTGTGGGGCCGGAAGATCCTTTAGTAAATGGGATTTATGATTTTTTTAAAAATGAGAAAGAATTAAATAAAATAATTGTTATCGGTCCTTCGCACCAGGCGGCCAAGCTGGAAGGAAGTAAAGCATATGCCAAAGCATTTATGCAGCGCCATAATATCCCCACGGCCGCCTATAAAGAATTTGATATAACTAATTATGAAGAAGGTATTCAATATATAAACAACCATCCTTTGCCTGTTGTATTAAAAGCAGATGGACTGGCAGGCGGGAAGGGTGTATTGATTTGCGATAATCATATTGAGGCAATTTCAGAATTTGAACTGATGATTCAGCAATACAAATTTGGTGCTGCCGGAAAAAAAGTGGTGGTAGAAGAATTTTTGAAAGGAATTGAATTAAGCGTTTTTGCATTAACCGACGGAAATAATTTTGTTTTACTGCCTGAAGCAAAAGATTATAAGAGAATTGGGGTTGGCGATACTGGTCTAAACACCGGAGGGATGGGAGCTATAAGTCCGGTGCCTTTTGCACATGAAACATTTATGCAAAAAGTGGTGGATAAAATAATAAAGCCGACCATTGATGGCATTCAAAAAGAGGATCTTGAGTATAAAGGATTTATTTTTTTTGGTTTGATAAAAGTAGAAGATGAGCCTTTGGTTATTGAATATAACTGCCGGATGGGAGACCCGGAAACCGAAGTAGTATTATTACGTTTAAAAAACGATCTAGTTCAATTATTTATTAGCTGTTGGCGGGGAGAACTTCATAAAGAAAAAATAGAAATTGATCAAAGATGCGCTGCTACAATTGTTGCAGTAAGCGGCGGTTATCCGGGGGAATATGAAATAAACCAATCGATTGACTTCGGATATTTGGAAAATCCTGAATCAATAAAAACAATTGAAGCAGAAGGAGGAATTATGGTGTTTCATGCGGGTACTAAAAAACAAGAAAATAAAATTGTTACAAATGGAGGCAGGGTGCTTGCCGTTTCTGCTTTATCTGATACAATTGCAGAAGCGATTGAATTAGCTAAAAATATCTTAGGACAAATTTATTTTGATGGCATGTATTATCGTGATGATATCGGGTATGAATTTGCAGATTAAAGCCCCCTCTAAATCTCCCCCAACGGGGGAGACCTCCCCAGGCTGCATATACCGTTACTAAAAATGGAAAGTCATACTTACAAACTTATTATAAATTTTATTTTATACGAAACGGCATTTGTGTGTTGGATTTCTCCTCTATTGGGGGAGTTAGAGGGAGCTTAATGTTTGTCATTGTTAATTCAAATTATTTACTTCAACTTTGCAGGCATTGTTTACTTTATAATTTTTACCCGAAAGCATGGGTCTTTTTAATTTTTTTACACAGGAAATTGCAATTGATCTGGGTACTGCAAATACCCTAATTATACATAATGATGTAGTGGTGGTAAATGAACCGTCAATTGTTGCATTGGACCGTAACAACCCCAAAAATTTATTAGCTGTAGGTAAAAAGGCGTTGATGATGCATGAAAAAACACATGAAAGCATTCGTACGGTTCGCCCTTTAAAAGATGGTGTAATTGCAGATTTTAATGCTGCCGAACTGATGATAAGGGCAATGATAAAAATGATCTATCCAAAAAAACAATTATTTTCTCCAAGCTGGCGTATGATGATCTGCATACCAAGCAGCATTACAGAAGTGGAAAAAAGAGCAGTAAGGGACAGTGCAGAACAGGCAGGGGCAAAAGAAGTTTACCTGTTACATGAGCCTATGGCTGCAGCTTTAGGTATAGGTATAGATGTAGAGGAACCCGTAGGTAATATGATTATTGATATTGGCGGAGGAACAACAGGTATAACTGTAATTGCACTTGCAGGTATCGTTTGCGATCAATCTATACGTATTGCCGGTGATGAATTTACCGCGGATATAATGGAAGCTTTGCGCAGGTATCACAGTTTATTAATTGGTGAGAGAACAGCAGAGCAAATAAAAATTCAAATTGGCGCTGCTATGAAAGATATTGATAACCCTCCTGATGATATCCCTGTAAATGGTCGTGACCTGGTTACGGGTATTCCTAAACAAATATTTGTTAGCTACCAGGAAGTAGCAGAGGCAATTGATAAATCAATTTTTAAAATTGAAGAAGGAATTCTTAAGGCACTGGAAACCACACCTCCGGAATTAGCATCGGATATTTACCGCAGGGGATTATATTTAACAGGTGGTGGGGCATTACTTCGTGGGCTGGATAAAAGAATTGCCGCTAAAATAAAATTACCTGTTCATATCGCTGATGATCCATTAAAAAGCGTAGTACGGGGAACCGGTATTGCCTTAAAACATTATGACCGCTTTCCTTTTGTAATGAGATAACTCTTAAAGTAAATAGAGTAATTATTGTATATAAAGTAAAAAGTAATTACTGCATGTATGAGTAGAAATTCCTTCGGTTTTGAAGAATTAGAGATTTGGAAAAAGGCACGAGTATGTAAAAATGAGATTTCCTTACTACTTAAATCATTTCCTCCTGAAGAAAAATACAAACTGGTAGATCAACTTATTAGAAGTTCCAGATCCATAGGTTCTTTAATTGCAGAAGGACATGGCAGATTTTCTTACCCTGATCAAATTCATTTTTGTATTCAGGCCAGAGGATCATTATCAGAAACGATAAATCACCTGATTGATGCGATGGATGCAAACTATATTTCAGAAATAATATTGGAAGATTATAGAATAAAGTTTAAAGAACTGGAGAGAATGTTGAATGGTTATATAATTTATCTTCGAAATAAAAAAGATCAAAAATCTCAAAAGGAGGAAAATATTTCTTGATAAACTGTTCTTACTTTAGTTACATTGGCTACTCTATAATCTCTACAGGTGCGTAACATCTTTCTTTTTATCCGCAGATATTTTAATTTTCTTTTCTTTCTGGTATTACAGGTGTTTTGCCTTTTTATGATCTTTAATTACAACAAGTTTCATAATGCAGTGTTCATGGGAATTGCAAATGAAGTAACCGGAAAAATTTACAAGCAATATAATGGTGTGGAATATTATTTTCAATTAAAAAAGACAAATGATTCTTTGGTAAAAGCAAATGAAACGCTGTACAACAAATTAAAGCAGGATTTTGAAATGCCCGATACAGTAAATAAAATTGCCATCGATACAATAAGAGTTGATTCAACAGAAAAATACAGGAAATACCAATACATGCATGCAAAGGTGATTGGCAATTCTGTAAGCCTTCCTAATAATTACATTCAACTTAACAGGGGAACTTTGCAGGGATTACAAAAAGATCTTGGGGTTATAGATGTAAACAATGCAGTAATAGGAACCGTGATTGACTTAAGTAATAATTATGCTGTTGTAATGAGTCTGCTCCACATGCAGAGCAGTACAAGCGCTAAGCTTAAAAGAACAGGGGAAGTGGGGAACATTGTGTGGGATGGTAAAAAAACCAATATAGTTTTATTAAAAGATATAGGAAAGAATGCAAAAGTAGCTAAGGGTGATTCAGTTATCACCAGCGGCTTTTCTGATAAGTTTCCTTATGGATTATTAATTGGAACTATTGATGAAATTACAGAAGATAAAAACACTAATATTTATACACTTCGGGTAAAAACCGCTGCTAACTTTTATAATGTGGAATTTGTTTACGTAATCAATAATCTTCAAAAAGATGAACCGGCTGAATTATTAAAAAGAGTTAAAAAAGTAAATGAGTAGGCCGGTAAAAAATATTATAAGATTCATTCTTTTTATTTTAGTACAGGTATTTGTACTAAACCAAATACCACCGTTGCATCATCTTATCAATCCATACCTGTATTTTTTGTTCATTCTCTGGCTGCCCTTTAAAACAGGAAGAATAACTTTAATGTTGCTGGCTTTAGCAACAGGGCTTGCATTAGATTATTTTACCAAGACGCCCGGCCTTCATGCTGCTCCATGCGTTTTGATTGCTTACCTGCGGCCATTTGTAATAAATATTTTAATAACACAGGAAGGAGCAGAAGCAAACTATGAAGAGCCCTCAATAAAAAGCATGGGTTTTGCATCTTATTTTATGTACGTTGGTGTTTTAACCTTTATACATCATATTTTTTTATTTTTATTAGAAGCATTGCAATTTGCAGGTATATGGTATTTCCTGGGAAAAGCCTTTTTGTCAACAGCCATATCTTTATTTTTAATACTAATTACAGAGTTATTGTTTGTGCGTAAGCAAAAATTCAGAACAAATACAGCGTAGAGAGATTAATTTTGTAATATCCGTTCTCTTTACACCTCTTTTAAATCACCAATAAGTGCCTGTCTTTAATCAGTCCCGTAAAAATGTAATCAGCCTTATTTTTATTATACTGTGCTGTATAATTGTTTTACAACTATTCAACCTGCAGATAATAAATAAAAAATATTCTTTAATGGCAGATGAACAGGGAAAATTCAAAAAAGTAATTTATCCTGACAGGGGGATTTTGTTTGACCGCAAAGGCAGAGCTATTTTACAAAACACAATTATTTATGATCTAATGGTGACCCCTGCTAAACTAAAAGGTGTAGATACTTTTGCACTTTGCCGGATACTAAATATTGATACTGCCGAATTTAGAAAAAGAATTATTACTGCAATTATAAAAAATAAAAGCTATCGCCCTTCTGTATTTGAAGCATTATTGCCACAGGAAAAAATGGCAAGGATTAATGAAAGCATGTACAAATTTGTTCCGGCATTTTATTTACAGGAAAGGCCGGTAAGGGACTATCCTTATGATGCAGCCGGAAATATTTTAGGCTATTTATCAGAAGTAGATTCTTCTTTTTTAAAAAAGCACGCCGGTGAAGGTTACCAAATGGGGGATTATGCAGGATGGACGGGGCTGGAAAGGAGCTATGAAAAAGTATTGATGGGGCAGCGTGGAATAGAATTCATGAAAAGAGATAATAAGAACCGTATAACGGGCAGACTCGAAAATGGAAGATATGATACAGCCGCCATTGCAGGACAAAACATGCACATGGCTCTTGATATACAATTGCAGATTTTAGGAGAAAAATTAATGGAAAATAAAGTAGGGGCTATAGTTGCCATAGATCCTGCAACCGGCGGCATTTTAGCAATGGTAAGTACCCCCACCTTTAAGCCTAAACTGTTAACCGGGTCTGAAAGAAAAAAACACTTTGCAGAATTGTTGCTTGATCCCCGATTGCCACTTATGAACCGTACAGTAAACTCAACCTATGCCCCCGGTTCTACATTTAAAACTTTACAGGGATTAGTGGGCCTGCAGGAAGGGGTGATAACAACTACCACTACTTTTTCCTGCTCAGGAGCTTTTTATGGATGCGGCAGACCTATGCGTTGTCTGGATCCCGGTGTTTGGGCCCTTAAAGGAGCAATTACACATTCCTGCAATACTTATTTTGCTAACGTTATGCAAAGGGTTATCAATAACCCAAAATATCCAACAGTTGACAGCAGTTTAAGAGTGTGGAACAGGTACATGTATTCATTTGGCTTAGGCCATAAATTGGGGGTAGATCTGCCTTCAGAAAAAAATGGAAAGATACCTACTCCACAAACATATAATGCAATCTATGGTGAAGGGCATTGGAATTTTTGCACTTTTCGTTCAGTAAGTATAGGTCAGGGAGAGGTTGATGTAACACCACTGCAGGTGGCAAATGAAATGGCATACCTCGCCAATAAAGGATGGTATAAAACTCCTCATCTTATTGATTCAATAGAAGGGGGTGACTCTTATGGTATACTAACCAAATTTAAAGAAAAGCATACCGCACTGGAAATTCCTGATAATATTTTTGAAGCCGTGCATGATGGAATGCAGGGAGTAATGGAAACAGGTACGGGTTCGTATGCAAAAGTACCCGGTATTGTAGTTTGCGGTAAAACAGGAACGGTTGAAAATGCATACAAGGGAGAAAAGCAGAAAGACCATGCATTTTTTTCGGCATTTGCCCCAAGAGATAATCCGCAGATTGCCATTGCAGTAATTTGTGAAAACGCAGGTTTCGGGGCCAGTTCAGCAGCACCGATTGCAGGCTTTATGATTGAGCAATATTTAAAAGACTCAATTGCTGATCCTGTTCGTAAAGCAAAAGTTGAAGCCATCTCTAAATTAAACCTGATGCCACCCAGGATCTATAAAGAGCTGAGGTACCGGGATTCATTAATTCATTCAAAAGATACTTCTTACCTTCTTGCAAAGGGGTATATTAAAATTATTAAAGATACCATGGGTATGGAAGAACAGGATAACCAGGAAGCTTTGGAAAAATTAAAAAAGGCTAAACAAAAAGAAATCGAAAAGAAAAAAGAAGAACAGAAGAAAAAAGAGATGCCGGATAAAATAGAGAACAAGCCAAACCTGGAAGGAATTTTACCGCAGGAAAAAAAGAAATTATTAAAAGATACAACTATTTAAATGCGTAACCAGGCTGTAATATCAAAAGGTGTTGACTGGGTAGTTGTATGGCTCTACATTATACTTGTTGTTATTGGCTTTCTATGCATTTTTTCTGTTGAGTATAGAAGCCAGGAAAATATACTGCAAACTATAATGGGTTTAAAGAAAAACTATTCAAAACAGCTTTTATTTATTGGTATTTCTGTAGTAGTGGGCATTTTTGTGCTGTTAACTGATAGTAAGCTTTTTACTGCCATTGCTAATTTAAGTTATGTTTTTGGAATACTTTTAATGATACTAACTTTCTTTGTTGGCAGGGAGATAAATGGTTCCAAATCGTGGATACCATTGGGATTTTTTAATCTACAACCGGTAGAAACCTGTAAAATTTTTACAGCACTTGCTCTTGCAAAATACCTTTCCCGTGCTGAAACTGATTTTAATAGAACACAATCACAAATTATTGCAGCGTGTTTTGCATTGATACCCATCGGCTTTTCTTTAATGCAAAATGAAACTGGCCTTGCTCTTGTATATTTTGCTTTTTTAATTCCCATGTACCGCGAAGGACTGCCGGCTGTTTATCTCATTATTGGCCTTTCATTAGCAGTATTATTTGTTGCCACCATACTTATTGAAAAAAATACACTGGCAATTATACTTACAATCATTGCTGCCTCGGTTTTATTTTTTATGAAAAGAATAATCAGGCGCAGGAAATCCATTTTATTATTGGTATTGGGTGCATGGATTTTATGTGTGAGTATTCAGCGCTTTGCAGTTCCTTATATCTTTAAACATGTTCTACATCCTTACCAGGTAGAAAGAATATTAAGCACTTTTGGCGTTGATTATGTTCCTGAAGATAAGGAAGATGTAGTTGAATTAAACGTGCAAAAAGAAAAAGAAAACATTAATGCTAAACAGCAAAAGAAAGAAACGGAAAACTATAATGTAAAACAGTCAAAAATTGCTATTGGCTCAGGAGGATTTTGGGGTAAAGGTTTTTTAAAAGGCACACAAACGCAAGGTGATTTTGTTCCCGAGCAGCACACCGATTTTATTTTTACTTCTGTAGGAGAAAATTTTGGTTTCTGGGGTAGTGCTTTAGTTGTGCTAATCTATCTTTCTTTTTTATTAAGAATTGCGTACTTGGCCGAACGGCAACGAAGTACATTCAGCAGGGTATACGCTTATAGTGTAGCAGGGCTTATCTTTTTTCACATTGCAATTAATATATGTATGACAATCGGGCTGGCACCGGTAATCGGTATTACATTGCCCTTACTTAGTTATGGTGGCTCATCCTTGCTAACTTTTACAGTTCTTATATTTATTTTAGTAAGGTTGGATGCAGACAGGCATATGGTATTGAGGTAAGTATGGAATTAGGATTAAAATGGATTGTATGATCTCTGTATTATATAATCATACTTAAGGTAGGATTAATTTGAAAGCTTTCGGAAGAATTTCGATCTCAAATTTTTTTGCTGTTTCTGCCGGATCGCCATCAATATGTAAAGGTGCTAACTCAGGATTTTGAATAATTAATTTATCTGTTTGAAAATAAAGTATGTCATTTTTATGAAAATTCCTGTCTTTTTGGGTTCCGATTTCACCTGATCTTATTTGTTTTAAAATAGTCCAAATCATTTTTATCTTACTCATTTTTTTAACCACTATCACGTCAAGCAAACCATCCTGCAGGCTTGCTTTGGGAGCTATTGTAAAATTATTACCGAACTGGTTGCTGTTAGCAATACTTATAAAATAGGCTTCCGCAGAAAATGTGATTCCCTCATGCGTTATATCAAATGAATATGGTGTTGCTTTTATAAAATTTTTCAGGGATTGCCTTACATAAGTACCAAGACCACGTTTTGGCTGCAATGCAAAGTCGTGTGCCACCTGTGCATCAAAACCAACCCCACTAAGCATACAGCTAAACTTTTTATTAATAAGAAATGCATCGATAGGTGTTAAATTGCCTGCAAAAATTACATGCAAGGCTTTACTTATACTTCCTGGAATTTTTGCTGCCAATGCTAATCCATTGCCTGACCCGGCAGGGATAATTCCAAAATTAACATCAACACCATGTAGTAAGGAAATAAGTTGATTTATAGTTCCATCACCACCGCAAATAACTACATCGGTAAACTTTTCTGTTTTTATTTTATCAATAAGAGTAGGGTATTCGGAAGTTTCATTGGTTAATGCTATTTCAAAAGGAATCTTTTGTTCAAGCGTATTTATACTAATGGTATCTTTAAGAAATCGCTTGCTCTTGCGACCTGAAACTGGATTGATAAAGTAAAGAATCTTTCGGGCCATTTGATTTACTTTTCTTCATTTAATGCTTTCCACAACATATCTTTCAATTCAACCAAACCTTTATTTGCAACCGATGAAATAAACAGATGTGGAATACCTGCAGGCAGTTCTTTTTCAATCGCATCTTTTAATTCGGCATCTAACATATCGCTTTTGCTTATTGCAACAATAAATTTTTTATCAATTAATTCCGGGTTGTATTCCCGGAGTTCGTTCACCAGAATTTCAAATTCCTTTTTATGGTCATTGCTATCAGCAGGAATTAAAAAAAGTAAAACCGAATTCCTTTCTATATGTCGTAAAAAACGATGGCCTAAACCTTTGCCTTCTGCAGCGCCTTCAATAATTCCCGGCAGGTCGGCAATGCAAAAACTTTTATGATCTCTATATTCCACCATGCCAAGTTGTGGTATTAAAGTAGTAAAAGCATAATCTGCAATTTTTGGTTTGGCTGCAGTTATTACAGAGAGCAAAGTTGATTTACCCGCATTAGGAAAACCTACCAAACCTACATCCGCCAATACTTTCAGCTCTAATATTTTATAGCCTTCTTCTCCCGGTTCGCCCGGTTGCGAATGTTCAGGTGCCTGGTTGGTTGGGGTGGCAAAATTTGAATTTCCCAAACCTCCACGTCCGCCTTTTAGCCATATCAATTCCTGACCATCATTTAATATTTCGGCTTCCACTCTACCTGTTTCCTCATCTTTTGCAATGGTGCCAAGCGGCACTTCAATAATTATATCCTTTCCATCTTTACCTGTCCTGTTATTCTTACTTCCATTTTCGCCATCATCTGCTAAAACATTTTTAAAATACCGCAAATGCAATAATGTCCATAAGTTTTTATTGCCTCGTAAAATAATATGAGCGCCTCTTCCTCCATCTCCCCCATCCGGACCTCCATAGGCAGTTAATTTATTGCGCATAAAATGTTTGCTGCCTGCACCCCCGTGCCCGCTGTGGCAAAAAATTCTTATCTGGTCTACAAAATTTGTTCTTTCCATTGCAGCAAAGGTGAGTAAAGTTTTTTAG